>OKVW01000194.1_pt1 | contig 40425 bp, 33 predicted proteins | sample 1606991 | NCBI WGS metagenome assembly OKVW01 (sample SAMN03281021, study PRJEB24777) | human gut metagenome | isolation source: fecal sample PR177 from 1 month old male Malay infant, vaginal delivered... | reverse complement strand
CAATTGCCATTTCAGATCGCTAATCGCCGCCGTGAGGTGGGTCGGATAATCGCTGGCATCCACTTGCGCTTTCAGGGATAACGAGAGATCGCGCTGATCGCGATTAACCCGCCCGGAGAACTCAAATGAGCCACGATGTTGGGGATCTTGTTCCATTTGCAGGCGGATATTGCGGATTGTCACCTGCTCGTCATCTTCATGCTGGAACACCAGCACGCTGTCCGCCACCTTAAGACTGGATATATCAAACGACCATCCGCGATCGTCTGACAGATCCGGCAAGGTATTGTCGCGCGGTGCAACCGGAGCGTCTTCACTGCGCACCGCTTCCGTCTGCGGCGTCAGTTGGATCACTGCCCCTTTTAGCATCACCTGCTTAACGCTCAGTTGATGACTCAGTAGTGGTAAAAGCGCCACGTCCAGACGCATGTTGTCGGCGCGAACCAGTGGCTGGCTTGCGCCCTGGGCGGTGAGAGACATTCGCCCGGAGAGGATACTAAGCTGCGGCCAGACGTGCCAACGCAGTGGCCCGTCGAGCTGCAATTGATAACCGCTACGTGCAGCAACTTGCTTGACCATATAGTCGCGGAAATCATTCGGATTCACCAGCAACACTAACGCAGATAACCCGGCCACCAGCACGACCAGGAGTATCATCAGCGTCGTCAGAAATCGTCTCATGCTACCTCGATGGATTAGACTCAGTCTTTATCAATCCGGCTGGCAACAGCGCCCTGTTGATCGCGATACTTCGCGTCTTCACGACGGTTGTAGGGGCGAAGCGCAGGCCCCGAAAGCGGCTCGAAGCTCAACGCGCCAATCAGCATCCCGGGACGCAGGGCCAGCGGTAATTTACCGGAATTATAGAACTCCAGGACGATACAGCCAGACCAGCCCGGATCGATACGGTGCGCGGTCACGTGAACCATCAGCCCAAGGCGCGCCAGCGAAGAGCGCCCATCCAGCCAGCCTACCAGATCCGCAGGCAGCGTGACCGACTCATAAGTCACCGCCAGCGCCAGTTCGCCCGGATGAAGGTAAAAAGCATCCCCTTCTTCCAGCACAATCTCGTCGCTCATCACGCGGTCAAGGGCGGCGCTGACTTCATCTTTCGGACCACTTAAATCGATAAACGCAGCGGTATGGCCACTAAAGGTACGAAATTTATTGCCCAGGCGCACATCCACCGTCGCACCATTGATGCGCTCAACGGGCGGACGCGGGTTGATCGACAAACGGCCTTCATCAAGCCAGGCTTCAATATCTCGGTCACACAGACGCATGGCACTTTCTCCTTTCGCGCATCGGGCACTTAACGCACTGTGCATTAAGGGCAAACCAGGTTATCACTGAACGGTACACAATTCGCAAGGCTTATTCAAAGAACTGACTGATTTTCGCCTTCAGAATATCGATAGCGATGCGGTTCTTGCCGCCGCGCGGCACGATAATATCCGCATACTGTTTGGACGGTTCAATAAATTGCAGAAACATAGGACGTACCGTTTTCTGATACTGCGCCATCACAGAATCCATCGAACGACCACGTTCGTTCACATCGCGTTTTATACGGCGCATCAGACAGATATCCAGCGGGGTATCAACAAAAATAGAGAAGTTCATCTCTTCCCGCAAACGGGCGTCAGTCAGCAATAAAATCCCTTCAAGAATAATGACTTTCTTCGGCTCAACGCGGACCGTCTCTTTCATGCGGGTGTGTTCAACGTAGCTGTAGACCGGAAGCTCAATTGAAGAACCCCGTTTGAGGGCTTGCAGGTGCTGAAAAAGCAGGCTGTGATCCATCGCATTCGGATGGTCATAGTTGGTTTTGACACGCTCTTCCATCGACAGATGGCTTTGATCTTTGTAATAGCTGTCTTCCGGAATAACGCCGATATGCTCGTCACCAACTTGTTCACGCAATTCGCGATAAAGGGTACTGGCAATAAGACTCTTGCCTGAAGCCGATGCGCCAGCAATACCGATAATGACGCACTGATGAGACTGCTCAGTCATAAATTTAGCGACCTGATTAACCTGGATGTGAAGGAAGGACGACGCCGGAGCGTCAAACGCGGCAATTATAGGGATTTCAGGCCCGCGATACCAGTCAAGATAGCAGTAAGCGACGTTGGCTCTCGTTTATGCCCTGTCGCAAATTTATTTGTTCAGATTTAGAGCAGATAACTAAATAAACCCAATTTTGCCGAAATTAATCGCCTCGTCATCTCAAATAATGAGCAATCAGGATATAAATTGTAAATTGTTTGTACTAGCATAAACAAAGACCAACACAGATTCGTCCGGCCTTCCGTGACGTTCCGGCCACTCGGATACAGGGTAATGAGTAAACCAACCCAACATGTTTTAGTTACCTTGCCCCATCCTCTGCTGCGTTTCGTCAGTTTGGGACTGGCGGCTTTTGTTTTTACTCTCTTCTCACTGGAATTATCGCAGTTTGGTAGCCAGTTAGCGCCGCTCTGGTTTCCCACCTCTATTATGATGGTGGCTTTTTATCGCCACGCGGGTCGGATGTGGCCAGGCATTGCCCTCGCCTGCTCGTTGGGGAGCGTCGGCGCATCGCTGGTCCTGTTTCCCCCCAGCACCCTGAATTTTACCTACACGGCTATCAATATTATTGAAGCCGCGGTCGGTGCGATGTTGTTGCGTAAATTGTTGCCCTGGTATAACCCCTTACAGAATCTCAATGACTGGATTCGCCTGGCTTTCGGCAGCGCGGTGATCCCGCCCCTGTTAGGCGGAATTCTGGTCTGGTTACTGGCACCGAATGAAACCCCCTTGAAAGCATTTCTCATCTGGGTGCTGTCAGAATCCATTGGCGCACTGGCGCTGGTCCCGCTAGGCTTGCTGTTTAAGCCGCACTATCTGCTGCGCCACCGCAATCCACGGCTGCTTCTTGAAACGCTGCTGACGCTGGTTGTGACGCTCGTGCTCAGTTGGCTGGTGATGAAATACGTGCCGTGGCCATTCACCTTTATCATCGTCTTATTGATGTGGAGCGCAGTGCGTTTACCGCGCATGGAAGCCTTTCTCATCTTCCTCGCCACTGTCATGATGGTGTCACTGATGATGGCGTCCGATCCGTCACTTCTGGTCACCCCCAAAGCACACGTCATGAACAACCTGCCGTGGCTGCCCTTTTTGCTGATTTTGCTGCCGGCAAACGTCATGACGATGGTGATGTACGCGTTTCGGGCCGAGCGTAAACATATTACCGAAAGCGAGGAGCGTTTTCGTAACGCGATGGAATACTCGGCGATCGGCATGGCGCTGGTCGGCACTGAAGGGCAATGGCTGCAAACCAACAAAGCCCTGTGTCAGTTTCTGGGCTATCAACAGGATGAATTCCGTTCGCTGACTTTTCAGCAACTCACCTGGCCTGAGGATCTGAATAAAGATTTAGAACAGCTCACAATGCTGGTGAATGGCGATATTAATAGCTATTCCATGGAGAAACGCTATTACACGCGCAGTGGAGAAGTGGTCTGGGCGCTGCTGGCCGTTTCTCTGGTACGCCACCCAGATGGTACGCCGCTGTACTTTATTGCCCAGATTGAAGATATCAACGATCTTAAGCATACCGAATGGGTCAATAAGCGCCTGATGGAGCGGATCACGCTGGCGAACGAAGCCGGTGGGATTGGGATCTGGGAGTGGGAACTGCAACCTGACATCATCAGTTGGGACAAACGCATGTTCGAACTCTATGAAATCCCTGCCCACGTCAAACCGACCTGGTCGGTCTGGTATGAGCGCTTACTCCCGGAAGATCGCGACTATGCAGAGAAGGTGATTCGTGATGCGTTAGCTGCCCGCCTTCCTTTTAAGCTTGAGTTTCGTATTGCCGTTAAAGACGGTGTACGCCATATCCGCTCACTGGCAAACCGGGTATTAAATAAAGAGGGCGAGGTTGAACGTCTGCTCGGCATTAATATTGACATGACCGAAGTGAAACAGCTAAACGAAGCGCTGTTTCAGGAAAAAGAGCGTCTGCACATTACGCTGGACTCCATCGGCGAAGCCGTGGTCTGTATTAATGTTGACATGAAGGTCACCTTTATGAACCCGGTGGCGGAGAAAATGAGCGGCTGGCAGCAGGAAAGCGCGATAGGCGTACCGCTGTTGACGGTGCTGCGCATCACTTTTGGTGATAACGGACCGGTGATGGAGAACATCTATAGCGCGGATATGTCCCGTTCCGCCATCGAACAGGATGTGGTTCTCCACTGTCGTAACGGCGGTAGCTACGATATTCATTACAGCATCACTCCGCTCAGTACGCTGGATGGCGGAAATATCGGATCGGTGCTGGTCATTCAGGATGTCACCGAGTCGCGTAAAATGCTACGTCAGTTAAGCTACAGCGCCACGCATGACGCCCTCACTCATCTGACGAATCGCGCAAGTTTTGAAAGCAAACTCAAGCAGTTGCTGCAAACGGTGCGAAATTCGCATCAGTGCCACGCGCTGGTCTTTATCGATCTCGATCGCTTCAAAGCGGTAAATGACAGCGCGGGTCATGCGGCGGGAGATGCGCTACTGCGTGAACTGGCACAACTGATGCTCAGAATGCTGCGTTCCAGTGATGTACTGGCGCGACTGGGCGGCGATGAATTTGGCCTGCTACTCCCGGATTGTAATGTTGAAAGCGCGCGCTTTATTGCCTCGCGGATAATCAACGCAATCAATGATTACCACTTTATGTGGGAAGGTCGCCTGCATCGCATTGGTGCCAGCGCGGGGCTCACACTGATTGACGAAAACAACTGTCAGGCGATTGAGGTGATGTCACAGGCGGATATTGCCTGCTATGCCTCTAAAAATAGCGGGCGCGGCCAGGTCACGGTGTATGAACCACAGCAGGAAATCGCCCATAATGAACGCGCCATGATGTCAGTGGATGAGCAGTGGCGCATGATTAAGGACAACCACCTGTTAATGCTCGCCCGCGGCGTGGCGTCACCACGTATTCCTGAAGCACGTAATTTCTGGCTTATTTCGCTGCGACTGTGGACCAGCGAAGGTGAAGTCATGGAAGAACAGGCATTTCGGGCGAGCCTCGCTGACCCGGCGCTCAACCAGGCGCTGGACAGACGGCTGTTCCATGAATTTTTCCATCATGCCGCCTCCGCGGTAGCCCGCAAAGGACTTAGTATCGCCCTGCCTCTTTCAGCGGCCGGGTTAACCAGTTCCACGCTTATCGGCGAACTTCTGAATCAACTGGAGCAAAGTGCATTGTCCGAACGTCTGCTGCACCTGATTGTGCCGGCTGACGCGCTGTTAATCAGCCCACAGGAGAGCGTCGCGGCGATTCGTCAGTTACGCGAAGCAGGATGCCAAATCATCGTGAGCCAGATTGGCCGCGACCTGCAGATTTTCAACACAATGACCAAAGGTATGGCGGACTACCTGCTGCTGGATAGCGACCTGAGCGCCATTATTCACGGCAATATGATGGATGAGATGCTGGTATCAATTATTCAGGGACACGCCCAACGTCTGGGTATCAAGACCATCGCCGGGCCAGTACAAACGCCAATTGTGATGGATACGCTGTCAGGCATTGGTGTCGATCAGATCTATGGCGACATCATTGCGGAGGCGCAGCCGCTGGATTTACTCCTTAACACCAGTTATTTCGCCATCAACTGACGGCTGCCATCCTTCGGTATACCAGATGTGCAGCAATGCGTAGGAGCGCCAGGGTTTCCAGCGCTCCGCGTAGCGACGGATCTGCGCAGGCGTCATTCCCGGAAAGCGCTGCTTGATAAGATAATCGTCAGGTAAAAACACGTCCTTCGCCTGCCAGCCACGCAGGGCAAAGTAGTTGGCCGTCCAGCGTCCGATCCCCGGAAATCCCTGTAATGTTTTCACTCCCTGCTCAATGTCTTCCGGCGCCTGTGTGATAAAGGTTCCGTCCAGCGCGGCCCTGGCCAGATGGATGAGCGCCCCGGCGCGCATCAGCGGCATACCCAATGCTTTCAGTTCAAGCGGATCGGCTGACACGAGCTGTTCAGGCGTCGGGAAACAGACATACTCCGGCGCGTCAGGCAACGCATCGCCATATCGTTGGGCGACTTTCGACGTGAGCTTCGCCGCCATTGAGACACTCACCAACTGGCCCAGAATGGCGCGAACCCCTTGTTCAAACGCATCCACCGACCCCGGCAGCCGCAATCCCGGACGCGCCGCCCCCAGCGTTCCCAGCGCCTGGGTAATCTGTTGCGGTTTGCAGCGCAAATCAAACAGCCGCTCAATTTTTTCAAGACAGATATCCGCAACCGGTAATAGCCCTTCACTCATTGTCACCTGAAGCGTGTCGTGATCCCTGTCCGGAACGACAGAGACAATCCCCCGGTTTTGCCCGATAGCCAGGCTTCGCGTATAGCGTAATGCCTCTACGGTTTCAACACCGCTCGCCGCACGCGCGGCGAGAAAACCGAGTATCCATGACCAGTCATACGGCGGCTGCCAGTTCAGGGTAAACATCACGCTCTCCTTTTTCTGCGAACCTTCAGCATAAACGTTATTCAGAGGTTATGCTTTGCTTTCATATTCCAGTTGTCGCAGAGGCGACATTTCGCTACAGTCACGCCCCTTCTTCACTGGCATGGGGATTTTTAAGGTGTTTATTGGTTTTGATTACGGTACGGCCAACTGCTCTGTTGCCGTTATGCGCGATGGCACGCCGCATCTGCTGAAAATGGAAAATGACAGCACGCTGCTGCCTTCTATGCTTTGTGCGCCAACACGCGAGTCCGTGAGCGAATGGCTCTACCGCCATCATCATGTTCCCACGCCGGACGATGAAACACAGGCGCTGTTGCGCCGGGCAATGCGCTTCAACCGCGACGAGGACATCGATGTTCACGCCACCAGCGTACAGTTTGGTCTGTCATCGCTTGGCCATTACATTGACGACCCGGAAGAGGTTTACTTCGTCAAATCGCCGAAGTCTTTCCTGGGGGCCAGTGGGCTCAAGCCGCAGCAGGTGGCGCTGTTCGAAGATTTGGTCTGCGCAATGATGCTGCATATCCGCCAGCAAGCGCAAAACCAGTTGCCGGAAAACATCACCCAGGCGGTGATTGGACGCCCCATCAACTTTCAGGGATTAGGTGGCGATGAGGCTAACCGTCAGGCACAAGGGATTCTCGAACGCGCAGCAAAACGAGCCGGTTTCCAGGATGTGATTTTCCAGTATGAGCCGGTGGCGGCAGGGCTGGATTTCGAAGCGACATTACAAGAAGAGAAACGCGTGCTGGTGGTCGACATTGGCGGCGGAACAACCGACTGTTCATTACTGCTGATGGGGCCGCAGTGGCATCATCGCGCCGACCGTGAATCCAGCCTGCTGGGCCACAGCGGCTGTCGCGTTGGCGGGAACGATCTGGACATCGCGCTGGCGTTTAAACACCTGATGCCGCTGCTGGGGATGGGGGGCGAAACCGAAAAAGGGATCGCGCTGCCGGTACTGCCATGGTGGAACGCGGTAGCTATCAACGATGTCCCGGCGCAAAGTGATTTCTACAGCAGCGCCACGGGTCGTCTGCTGAACGACCTGGTACACGATGCCCGCGAACCGGAACAGGTGGCGCTGCTGCTGAAAGTCTGGCGTCAACGTCTCGGTTATCGACTGGTCCGCAGCGCCGAAGAGAGCAAAATTGCACTATCATCGCAGCCTGAGATTAACGCGACGCTCCCGTTTATCCGTGACGATCTGGCCACCATTGTGAGTCAGCAGGCGCTGGAGGGGGCGCTGGACCAGCCGCTTTCCCGGATACTGGAACAGGTACAACTGGCGCTGGATAACGCTCAGGAAAAGCCGGAGGTCATCTACCTGACCGGCGGCAGCGCACGCTCGCCGCTGATCAAAAAAGCGCTGGCCGCCAAACTGCCGGGAATTCCCATTGCCGGTGGCGATGACTTCGGTTCCGTCACCGCGGGTCTTGCCCGCTGGGCTGAGGTGGTATTCCGCTAAACGCCTCGCAAGCTGAACGCGGATGGATTGACATTCCTGTTTGTGTGGCTTAACGTCAGGAGTGAGGGTAAGGGAGGGTTTCCCCTCCCCCTGGTGTCTTAGTAAGCCGGTAAGCTAATGACTAAGAGTATCACCAGTATGATGACTAACTTCATCATAACCCTTTCCTTATTTTGGCCCCTTCCTCGGGAGGGGCTTTCCCGTTCCAGCGTCCCGCTGAAATCCGTGGCTTACCTCCTTTTTGCCGTGCCCCCACTCTGGCACACAATTTCTCACCCGTCGTTTTTGGCAAGAGTTAATGCGTAACGCCTCGCAATCCACACCGCCAATCGGATGAATCCTGACAGTGTTTCATAATTCCTCCATTTTTCTCCCGTGATGGCTGACTAAACTAGTATCATTCCGCGAAACGTTTCAGGATGAGAAACTTATAACGATGAAAGGCAGTAACCAATCCCGCTGGATGATAGCTATCGTGGTGATCATTGCGGCCATCGCCGCATTCTGGTTCTGGCAGAACCGTAGCGAACCGCAGGGCGCTGCGCCCGGCGCAACCGGACAAGCGAAGCCCGCTGCGGGCACCGGCCGTCGCGGTATGCGCTCAGGTCCACTGGCCCCGGTTCAGGCGGCGACAGCGACGGAACAGGCGGTACCCCGCTATCTCACCGGTCTGGGCACTATTACCGCAGCCAACACCGTCACGGTACGCAGCCGCGTGGATGGGCAACTTTTGGCGCTGCACTTTCAGGAAGGTCAACAGGTTAAAGCTGGCGATCTGCTGGCAGAGATCGACCCCAGCCAGTTTAAGGTGGCGCTGGCCCAGGCACAGGGACAACTCGCTAAAGACAAAGCGACACTGGCCAATGCCCGTCGTGATTTGGCGCGCTATCAGCAACTGGTCAAAACGAACTTAGTCTCGCGCCAGGAGCTGGATGCCCAGCAGGCGCTGGTGAGCGAAGCCGAAGGCACCCTCAAAGCTGATGAGGCAAGCGTAGCCAGCGCGCAACTGCAGCTCGACTGGACCCAAATTACCGCCCCCGTTGATGGGCGCGTCGGGTTGAAACAGGTGGATGTCGGCAACCAGATTTCCAGCGGCGATACCACCGGTATTGTGGTCCTCACCCAGACACATCCTATCGACCTGGTTTTCACCTTGCCGGAAAGCGATATCGCCACGGTAGTGCAGGCACAAAAAAGCGGGCAACCGTTGGTGGTTGAAGCCTGGGACCGCACCAATTCGAAGAAACTCAGCGCCGGTGTACTCCTCAGTCTGGACAACCAGATTGATGTCACCACCGGGACAATCAAGGTCAAAGCCCGCTTTAATAATCAGGATGATGCGCTGTTCCCGAACCAGTTTGTGAATGCCCGAATGCTGGTCGACACCGAGCACAACGCGGTGGTCATTCCGGCCGCGGCTCTGCAAATGGGCAACGAAGGCCACTTTGTCTGGGTGCTGAATGATGAGAACAAAGTCAGTAAGCACCTGGTTAAAACGGGGATTCAGGACAGTCAGAAAGTGGTGATCAGCGCCGGGATCTCCGCAGGCGATCGCGTTGTTACTGATGGTATTGACCGACTGACGGAAGGAGCGAAAGTAGACGTTGTGCAGGCACAAACCGCTCCCACAACCGACGCGAAAGCGACCAGCCGTGAATATGGTCAGAAAGGAGCGCGCCCCTGATGCAGGTGTTACCTCCTGGCAGCACGGGCGGTCCATCACGCCTGTTTATTTTGCGCCCCGTCGCCACTACGCTGTTGATGGTGGCGATTTTACTCGCCGGGATCATCGGTTATCGTTTCCTGCCCGTCTCCGCGTTGCCGGAAGTGGACTACCCGACGATTCAGGTCGTGACGCTTTATCCGGGCGCCAGCCCGGATGTGATGACCTCTGCCGTTACCGCACCGCTGGAGCGTCAGTTTGGTCAGATATCTGGCCTCAAGCAGATGTCGTCGCAAAGTTCCGGCGGCGCCTCGGTCGTCACCCTCCAGTTCCAGCTTACCCTGCCACTGGATGTCGCCGAACAGGAAGTGCAGGCCGCTATTAACGCCGCCACAAATCTGCTGCCAAACGATTTACCGAACCCGCCGGTGTACAGCAAAGTTAATCCCGCCGATCCGCCCATCATGACGCTGGCGGTGACCTCTACCGCCATGCCGATGACGCAGGTGGAAGATATGGTGGAAACCCGCGTGGCGCAGAAAATCTCGCAGGTTTCCGGTGTCGGTCTGGTCACCTTGTCTGGTGGTCAGCGCCCGGCAGTACGGGTAAAACTGAACGCGCAGGCCATCGCCGCGCTGGGGCTGACCAGCGAAACTGTCCGTAGCGCAATAACCGGGGCGAACGTTAACTCCGCCAAAGGCAGTCTCGATGGCCCCAGCCGGGCGGTCACGCTCTCGGCGAACGATCAGATGCAATCGGCTGATGAATATCGCCAGCTCATTATCGCCTACCAGAACGGTGCCCCGGTGCGTCTGGGGGATGTCGCTACCGTCGAACAAGGGGCGGAAAATAGCTGGCTTGGCGCATGGGCAAATAAAGAGCAAGCCATTGTGATGAACGTCCAGCGCCAGCCGGGTGCGAACATCATTGCCACCGCCGACCGCATTCATCAGATGCTGCCGCAGCTCAAAGAGAGTCTGCCGAAATCGGTAAACGTCACGGTGCTTTCCGATCGCACCACCAATATTCGCGCCTCGGTGAGCGATACGCAGTTCGAACTGATGCTGGCTATCGGGCTGGTGGTGATGATTATCTATCTGTTCCTGCGCAATATCCCCGCCACGATCATTCCGGGCGTCGCCGTTCCTCTGTCGCTGGTGGGCACTTTCGCCGTAATGGTCTTTCTCGATTTCTCGATCAATAACCTGACGCTGATGGCGCTGACCATCGCCACCGGCTTTGTGGTGGACGACGCGATAGTGGTGATTGAGAACATTTCTCGTTACATCGAGAAAGGCGAAAAACCGCTGGCGGCGGCGCTAAAAGGGGCCGGAGAGATCGGTTTTACCATTATCTCACTGACCTTCTCGTTGATTGCGGTTCTCATCCCGCTGCTGTTCATGGGCGATATTGTGGGGCGCCTGTTCCGTGAATTTGCCGTGACGCTGGCGGTGGCGATCCTCATTTCCGCCGTGGTGTCATTGACCCTGACGCCGATGATGTGCGCGAGAATGCTGAGCCAGGAATCACTGCGTAAACAAAATCGCTTCTCCCAGGCCTGCGAGAAGATGTTCGACCGAGTGATTGCCGGTTATGGTCGCTGGCTGGCGAAAGTGCTGAACCATCCGTGGCTGACGCTGAGCGTGGCGCTGGGCACTCTGTTGCTCAGTATCATGCTGTGGGTATTTATTCCAAAAGGCTTCTTCCCGACCCAGGATAACGGCATCATCCAGGGCACGCTGCAGGCGCCGCAGTCCAGCTCCTTCGCCAGCATGGCACAGCGTCAGCGCCAGGTCGCCGATGTGATTTTGCAGGATCCGGCGGTCGAGAGTCTGACGTCATTCATTGGCGTCGATGGCACCAACCCGTCGCTGAACAGCGCGCGTCTGCAAATCAACCTGAAGCCTCTCGACGACCGTGACGATCGGGTACAAAAGGTGATACCCCGTTTACAGAATGCGGTAGCGAGAGTGCCAGGGGTTAACCTCTATCTTCAGCCGACGCAGGATCTGACGATTGATACCCAGGTGAGCCGCACGCAGTATCAGTTCACGTTGCAAGCCACCTCGCTGGATGCGCTCAGCACCTGGGTGCCGCAACTGATGGAAAAATTACAGCAACTGCCACAGCTCTCTGACGTCAGCAGCGACTGGCAGGACAAAGATCTGGTGGCCTACGTGAAGGTCGATCGTGACAGCGCCAGCCGTCTGGGCATCAGTATGGCGGATGTCGATAACGCGCTGTATAACGCCTTCGGGCAGCGACTCATTTCCACCATCTATACCCAGGCAAACCAGTATCGCGTGGTGTTAGAACACAATACTGAAAACACGCCCGGACTGGCGGCGCTGGACGCCATCCGGCTGACCAGCAGTGAGGGCGGAATTGTGCCGCTTAGCGCAATCGCCAGCGTGGAACAGAGGTTTGCGCCGCTCTCCATCAATCACCTGGATCAGTTCCCGGTCACCACCATTTCGTTCAACGTTGCGGACGGTTATTCGCTGGGTGACGCGGTAGAGTCGATTCTGGATACGGAAAAAGCGTTAAATCTGCCGGTTGATATCACCACGCAATTCCAGGGCAGTACCCTCGCCTTCCAGGCGGCGCTGGGCAACACCATCTGGCTGATTGTCGCTGCGGTGGTGGCGATGTACATCGTACTCGGCGTGCTGTATGAAAGCTTTATTCATCCCATCACGATTCTTTCCACGCTGCCTACCGCCGGTGTGGGCGCATTGCTGGCGTTGATGATTGCCGGAAGCGAACTGGATGTCATCGCTATCATCGGCATTATTTTGCTAATCGGTATCGTGAAGAAAAACGCCATCATGATGATCGACTTTGCCCTTGCCGCTGAGCGTGAACACGGTATGCCGCCACGCGAAGCGATATTCCAGGCCTGTCTGCTGCGTTTTCGCCCGATCCTGATGACCACGCTGGCGGCGCTGTTAGGCGCACTGCCGCTGATGCTCAGCACCGGCGTGGGCGCGGAACTGCGACGTCCGCTGGGGATCGGCATGGTCGGCGGTCTGCTGGTCAGCCAGGTGTTAACGCTGTTCACCACGCCGGTCATCTACCTGTTGTTTGATCGCCTGTCGCTGTACATGAAAAAACGCTTTTCTCAGCGGGAAGAGGAGGCGTAAATGAAGTTCTTCGCCCTCTTCATTTACCGCCCGGTGGCGACGATTTTAATCTCGCTCGCCATTACGCTGTGCGGCGTGCTGGGCTTTCGGCTGCTGCCTGTCGCCCCACTGCCGCAGGTCGATTTTCCGGTAATTATGGTCAGCGCGTCGTTACCGGGCGCGTCACCGGAAACGATGGCCTCCTCGGTAGCGACGCCGCTGGAACGTTCGCTGGGACGCATCGCCGGGGTCAGTGAAATGACCTCAAGCAGTTCCCTTGGCAGCACACGTATCATCCTGCAATTTAACTTTGACCGCGATATCAACGGCGCAGCGCGAGATGTGCAGGCGGCGATAAATGCGGCGCAAAGCCTGCTGCCGAGTGGGATGCCAAGCCGCCCCACGTACCGTAAGGCCAATCCGTCCGATGCGCCGATCATGATTTTGACGCTGACCTCGGAGACTTACTCACAGGGGGAATTGTATGATTTCGCCTCCACGCAACTGGCACAGATCATCGCGCAAATTGATGGTGTGGGCGATGTGGACGTCGGCGGCAGCTCACTTCCCGCCGTGCGGGTGGGGCTGAATCCGCAGGCGCTGTTTCATCAGGGCGTCTCGCTGGACGATGTCCGTACCGCCATCAGCAATGCTAACGTGCGCAGACCACAAGGCGCACTGGAAGATATAACCCACCGCTGGCAGATTCAGACCAACGACGAGCTGAAAACGGCGGCTGACTATCAACCGCTTATTATTCACTACAATAATGGCGCAGCCGTGCGTCTGGGCGATGTCGCCACGGTGACAGACTCGGTACAGGATGTGCGCAACGCCGGGATGACCAACGCGAAACCGGCGATTTTGCTGATGATTCGCAAGCTCCCGGAAGCCAACATTATCCAGACCGTCGACAGTATTCGGGCCAAACTGCCGGAGTTGCAGTCCACCATTCCGGCATCAATCGATCTGCAAATTGCCCAGGATCGTTCGCCGACGATTCGCGCTTCGCTGGAGGAAGTCGAGCAAACGCTGGTGATCTCCGTCGCGCTGGTTATTCTGGTGGTCTTTTTATTCCTGCGTTCCGGGCGCGCCACGCTGATCCCCGCCGTGGCGGTTCCCGTCTCCCTGATCGGGACGTTTGCCGCCATGTACCTGTGCGGCTTCAGCCTCAACAATCTGTCGTTGATGGCGCTGACCATCGCCACCGGGTTTGTGGTCGATGACGCCATCGTGGTGCTGGAAAATATCTCTCGTCACCTGGAAGCGGGAATAAAGCCCTTACAGGCTGCGCTACAAGGAACACGTGAAGTGGGCTTCACGGTACTGTCAATGAGTCTTTCGCTGGTGGCCGTATTCCTGCCGCTGCTGCTGATGGGCGGACTACCGGGTCGGTTATTGCGTGAATTTGCCGTAACGCTGTCGGTGGCTATTGGTATCTCGCTGCTGGTATCGCTGACGCTGACGCCGATGATGTGCGGCTGGATGCTGAAATCCAGCCAGCCGCGGGAACAAAAGCGCCTGCGCGGATTTGGTCGTCTGCTGATGGCGCTGCAACAGGGATACGGTAAATCGCTGAAATGGGTGCTCAACCATACGCGTCTGGTCGGCGTAGTGTTGCTTGGCACCATTGCGCTTAACGTCTGGCTCTATATTTCCATCCCGAAAACTTTCTTCCCCGAACAGGACACCGGTGTGCTGATGGGCGGCATTCAGGCCGATCAGAGCATTTCATTCCAGGCGATGCGCGGCAAGCTTCAGGACTTTATGAAGATCATTCGCGACGATCCGGCAGTGGATAATGTCACCGGGTTTACCGGCGGTTCGCGGGTTAACAGCGGTATGATGTTCATTACGCTAAAACCCCGGGCCGAACGTCAAGAGAGCGCACAACGCATCATCGACCGCCTGCGGGTGAAACTGGCAAAAGAACCGGGGGCCAATCTGTTCCTGATGGCGGTACAGGATATTCGCGTCGGCGGCCGTCAGTCCAACGCCAACTATCAGTACACGCTCTTGTCGGACGATCTGGCAGCACTTCGCGAATGGGAACCGAAGATACGTAAAGCCCTGGCTGCCCTACCGCAACTGGCAGACGTGAACTCCGATCAGCAGGATAACGGCGCAGAGATGAATCTGGTTTACGATCGTGAAACCATGTCGCGGCTTGGCATTGACGTTCAGGCCGCCAACAGCCTGTTGAACAACGCTTTTGGTCAGCGGCAGATTTCCACCATTTATCAGCCCATGAACCAGTACAAAGTGGTGATGGAAGTCGATCCGCGCTACACCCAGGACATCAGCGCGCTGGAGAAAATGTTTGTCATTAATCGCGATGGCAAAGCGATACCGCTCTCCGCAATCGCCAAATGGCAGCCAGCCAATGCGCCGCTGTCGGTGAATCATCAGGGATTGTCGGCTGCCTCGACGGTGTCCTTTAACCTGCCAACCGGCTCCTCGCTGTCAGAAGCCAGCGAAGCGATTGACCGGGCGATGACGCAACTTGGCGTGCCGTCCACTGTGCGCGGCAGCTTCGCGGGGACGGCACAGGTTTTCCAGGAGACGATGAACGCTCAGGTGATCCTGATTATCGCCGCCATCGCCACGGTCTATATCGTGCTCGGAATACTGTATGAAAGTTATGTTCATCCGCTGACTATCCTTTCCACCCTTCCCTCAGCGGGGGTCGGTGCGCTTCTGGCACTGGAAATTTTCGATGCCCCATTTAGCCTAATCGCCCTGATAGGGATCATGCTACTTATTGGCATCGTTAAGAAAAACGCCATCATGATGGTCGATTTCGCCCTGGATGCGCAAAGGCATGGCGACCTTACGCCGGAGCAAGCCATTTTTCAGGCCTGCCTGCTGCGCTTTCGCCCCATTATGATGACCACGCTGGCGGCGCTGTTTGGCGCGCTACCCCTGGTGCTTTCAGGAGGCGATGGCTCCGAATTACGCCAGCCGCTGGGTGTCACCATTGTGGGCGGTCTGGTGATGAGCCAGCTGTTAACGCTCTACACCACGCCGGTGGTGTATCTCTTTTTTGACCGTTTGCGCCTGCGTTTTTCGCGCAAACACCGTAAACCGATAACTGAGTCATGACAGAACTCCCTGGCAGCACTCGCTGGCAATTATGGATAGTGGCATTCGGCTTTTTTATGCAGTCGCTGGATACCACTATCGTCAATACCGCGCTTCCCTCGATGGCGAAAAGTCTCGGGGAAAGTCCGCTGCATATGCACATGGTCATTGTCTCTTATGTGCTGACCGTGGCGGTAATGCTGCCCGCCAGCGGTTGGCTGGCAGACCGTGTCGGCGTGCGTAATGTCTTCTTCACCGCCATTGTGTTGTTTACCCTGGGCTCACTGTTTTGCGCGTGGTCCGGCTCGTTGAACGAACTGGTGATGGCTCGCGTCCTGCAAGGCGTTGGAGGCGCAATGATGGTGCCCGTTGGCAGGCTGACGGTGATGAAAATCGTTCCACGCGAGCAATACATGGCGGCAATGACGTTTGTCACGCTGCCGGGGCAGGTTGACCCTTTGCTTGGCCCGGCGCTGGGCGGGATCCTGGTGGAATATGCCTCATGGCACTGGATTTTCCTGATCAATCTGCCGGTCGGTATTGTCGGGGCGATTGCCACCCTGATGCTAATGCCAAACTACACCCTGCAAACCCGGCGCTTTGATCTTTCGGGGTTTCTGCTCCTGGCCGCGGGCATGGCAGTACTGACTATTGCGCTGGATGGCAGTAAAGGGATGGGGATTTCGCCGCTGACGCTGGGTGGACTGGCGGTCGTCGGCGTCGCCGCCATTCTGTTGTACCTGAAGCACGCGCGCAATAACCCACGGGCCCTCTTTAGCCTCAGGCTGTTTGATACGCGAACCTTCTCGCTGGGGCTGTTCGGCAGCTTCGCCGGACGCATCGGCAGCGGCATGTTGCCCTTTATGACGCCCGTCTTTTTACAGATTGGCCTTGGCTTCTCGCCGTTTCACGCCGGGTTGATGATGATTCCGATGGTGCTTGGCAGCATGGGGATGAAGCGGATTGTCGTGCAGGTCGTCAACCGCTTTGGCTACCGGCGGGTGCTGGTTGCCACCACGCTTGGGCTGTCGCTGGTGACGCTATTGTTTATGTTCACCGCTCTGGCGGGCGGATATTACGTCCTGCCGCTGATCCTGTTTGTGCAGGGAATGGTGAACTCAACCCGCTTTTCCTCAATGAACACGCTGACCCTGAAAGATCTCCCGGACGATCTCGCCAGCAGCGGCAACAGTTTACTGTCGATGATTATGCAACTCTCAATGAGTATCGGCGTCACGCTGGCCGGGCTATTGCTGGGGATGTTTGGTCAGCAATTTATCACCACGGATAGCGGAGCATCGCACACCATCTTTATGTACACCTGGCTGTGCATGGCCTTTGTCATCGCGCTGCCGGCGATTATCTTTGCCCGAGTCCCTGACGATACGCATAAAAATGTCGTCATTGGCCGGCGCAAAAGGAGAACCTGATGAAGCTGTGGCGACCCGGTATTACCGGCAAACTGTTTCTGGCGATTTTCGCCACCTGTATCGTGCTCCTGGTCACAATGCACTGGGCTGTGCGGGTGAGCTTCGAGCGCGGCTTCATTGATTACATCAAACAGGGCAACGAACAGCGGCTAACGCTGCTCGGCGACGCGTTAGGCGAGCAATATGAACTGCACGGCAACTGGCGCTTTCTGCGCAACAATGACCGCTTCGTGTTTCAGCTCCTCCGTTCGTTTGAACACGATAAAGGTGATGACAAGCCCGGCCCTGGTATGCCGCCGCACGGTTGGAGGACCCAGTTTTGGGTCGTCGATCAGAATGCCACTGTGCTGGTTGGCCCACGCGCGCCCGTTCCTCATGACGGTACGCGTCGCCCAATCATGGTGAACGGTGTGGAAGTCGGCGCGGTGATCGCCTCACCGGTTGAACGTCTGACGCGTAACACCGACATTAATTTCGACAAACAGCAGCGGCGCACAAGCTGGCTCATCGTTGCGCTCTCTACCCTGCTGGCCGCGCTGGCGACTTTTCCTCTGGCGCGTGGACTGCTGGCCCCGGTCAAACGGCTGGTGGAAGGCACCCATAAGCTGGCGGCGGGCGATTTTACCACCCGTGTGACCGCCACCAGCGCGGATGAACTGGGCAAACTGGCACAGGACTTTAACCAGCTCGCCAGTACGCTCGAAAAGAACCAGCAGATGCGCCGGGATTTTATGGCCGATATATCGCATGAGTTGCGCACACCGCTGGCGGTATTGCGCGGTGAACTGGAGGCAATTCAGGATGGCGTGCGTAAATTCACGCCGGAGTCGGTGGCCTCACTCCAGGCAGAAGTTGGCACGCTCACTAAGCTGGTGGACGATTTGCATCAGCTTTCGATGTCTGACGAAGGCGCGCTGGCCTATCAAAAAACCGCCGTGGATTTGATCCCCCTGCTGGAAGTCGCAGGCGGCGCATTTCGTGAACGTTTCGCCAGCCGCGGCCTGTCGATACAGTTCACGCTGCCCGACAGCGTCTGCGTGTTTGGTGACCGCGATCGCCTGATACAGTTATTCAACAACCTGCTGGAAAACAGTCTGCGTTACACCGACAGTGGCGGGAGTTTGCATATCAGCGCCGAACAGCGTGATAAGCGCGTTTTTCTCACCTTTGCCGACTCCGCGCCGGGGGTCAATGACGACCAGCTACAGAAACTGTTCGAACGATTCTACCGCACCGAAGGTTCGCGCAACCGCGCCAGCGGAGGCTCCGGCCTGGGACTGGCGATTTGCGTGAAGATTGTCGAGGCGCATAATGGACGCATCCGCGCGGCCCATTCGCCTTTTGGTGGGGTTAGCATTACAGTAGAGTTACCGCTGGAACGCGATTTACAGAGAGAAGTATGACTGAGTTACCCATTGATGAAAACACGCCACGCATTCTGATCGTGGAGGATGAACCTAAGCTGGGACAGTTACTTATCGACTATCTGCGCGCCGCAAGCTATGCCCCGTCGCTCATCAGCCATGGCGATCAGGTTCTGCCGTATGTGCGCCAGACGCCGCCGGATTTAATCCTGCTGGATCTGATGCTGCCAGGCACTGACGGCCTGACGCTGTGCCGCGAAATTCGTCGATTCTCTGAAGTGCCCATTGTGATGGTCACCGCCAAAATTGAGGAAATCGATCGTCTGCTGGGGCTGGAAATTGGCGCGGATGATTACATCTGCAAGCCTTACAGCCCGCGTGAAGTAGTCGCCCGCGTGAAGACTATTCTGCGCCGCTGTAAGCCGCTGCGTGAACTCCAGCAGCAAGACGCCCAAAGCCCGTTGGTTGTCGATGAAAGCCGTTTCCAGGCCTCCTGGCACGGTAAAGTACTCGACCTGACACCCGCCGAATTTCGTCTGCTGAAAACGCTGTCGCACGAACCCGGGAAAGTCTTCTCCCGCGAACAACTGCTCAACCATCTCTATGATGATTACCGCGTGGTCACCGACCGCACCATCGATAGCCATATCAAGAACCTGCGCCGCAAGCTGGAAGCGCTTGACGAAGAACAGTCGTTTATCCGGGCGGTGTATGGTGTCGGGTATCGCTGGGAAGCAGATGCCTGCCGGATTGCCTGACGCTCTGGCATATCATATTGCCCGATAACGCCCCTTCATCGGGCCCGGCGTTTCCCTTTACCTCCCTGCCCCTCAGCGCTACAATGCCCGCCCTTAACGTGAGGACTCTCCTCTGCCCGCTTCATCAGGTGAAGCGGATCTGACCTGTCATCAGAACGAGAACATTATGTTTAAACCGGAACTCCTTTCCCCGGCGGGAACGCTGAAAAACATGCGTTACGCTTTCGCCTATGGCGCTGACGCCGTTTATGCGGGCCAGCCGCGTTACTCGCTGCGCGTGCGCAATAACGAATTCAATCACGAGAATCTGCAGCTTGGCATCAATGAAGCCCATGCGCTGGGTAAAAAATTCTACGTGGTCGTAAACATCGCGCCGCATAACGCGAAACTGAAAACCTTTATCCGCGATTTGAAGCCGGTAGTGGAAATGGGTCCGGATGCCCTGATCATGTCTGACCCGGGGCTTATCATGCTGGTGCGCGAGCACTTCCCGGAGATGGCGATTCACCTCTCTGTCCAGGCTAATGCCGTCAACTGGGCCACTGTTAAATTCTGGCATTCGATGGGGCTGACCCGCGTGATTCTGTCTCGCGAGCTGTCGCTGGAAGAGATTGAAGAGATCCGCAATCAGGTGCCAGACATGGAGATTGAGATCTTCGTTCATGGCGCGCTGTGCATGGCCTATTCCGGTCGCTGTCTGCTTTCCGGTTACATCAACAAGCGCGACCCGAACCAGGGCACCTGCACCAACGCCTGCCGTTGGGAGTACAACGTCCAGGAAGGCAAAGAAGACGTGGTCGGTAACATTGTCCACAAATATGAGCCGATTCCGGTGCAAAACGTTGAACCCACGCTGGGGATCGGCGCGCCAACCGATAAGGTGTTCATGATTGAAGAAGCCCAGCGCCCAGGCGAGTACATGACCGCGTTTGAAGACGAACACGGCACCTACATCATGAACTCGAAGGATCTGCGCGCCATCGCCCATGTCGAACGCCTGACGCAAATGGGTGTGCATTCGCTGAAAATTGAAGGCCGTACCAAATCCTTCTACTACTGCGCGCGCACTGCACAGGTTTATCGTAAAGCGATTGATGACGCCGCGGCAGGCAAACCGTTTGACCCGCAATTACTGGAAACGCTGGAAGGGCTGGCGCACCGTGGCTACACCGAAGGTTTCCTGCGTCGTCACACACATGACGATTATCAAAATTACGAATACGGTTACTCGGTTTCTGAACGTCAGCAGTTCGTGGGCGAATTTACCGGTGAACGTAAAGGCGAACTGGCAGCGGTGGCGGTGAAGAACAAATTCTCCGTAGGCGACAGCCTGGAGCTGATGACCCCGCAGGGCAACATCAACTTTACGCTGGCACAGATGGAAAACGCGAAAGGCGAGACAATGCCGGTTGCGCCTGGCGACGGTTATACTGTATGGATCCCTGTTCCGCAGGATCTGACGCTGGATTATGCACTGTTAATGCGCAATTTTTCCGGTGAATCCACGCGTAATCCACACGCTAAATAGTTAATGAGGGTTATTTTTTCGCGCACGGAAGATTCTTAGAAACCGATCACATACCGCTTCGTTCATTAAGGGTATTATCCGACCTGCTGAAAAACATAACCCATAAATGCTAGCTGTACCAGGAACCACCTCCTTAGCCTGCGTAATCTCCCTTACGCAGGCTTATTTTTTTGCGGCCTAAATAGTATATTGTGTGCGTATTTTAAGCCTGTTCTGACCTCTCCTTTTCTTTTCTGCTATACACTTTCCTCAGATCTCCTAAAAACTAAAAGGCAAAAAAGGAATGGCAAATTATCCCGCCAGCTTGTTGATTCTGAACGGTAAAAGTGCTGACAACCCCACGCTGCGGGAAGCCATTGGGCTGCTTCGCGATGAAGGTGTGGAGATTCACGTCCGCGTCACCTGGGAAAAAGGCGATGCACTGCGCTATGTGGAAGAAGCCCGGCGTCTTGGCGTCGAGACGGTGATCGCCGGTGGTGGCGACGGTACGATTAATGAAGTCTCAACCGCGTTGATTCAGTGCGCGGGCAATGACATTCCGGCATTGGGCATTCTGCCGCTTGGCACCGCCAATGATTTTGCCACCAGCGTGGGGATCCCCGAGGCGCTGGATAAAGCACTGAAGCTGGCAATAGTCGGTAATGCTATCGAAATTGATATGGCCCAGGTTAACGATAAGACCTGCTTTATCAACATGGCGACCGGCGGATTTGGTACGCGCATCACCACTGAAACGCCAGAGAAGCTGAAAGCCGCACTGGGCGGCGTGTCGTACATTATTCACGGCCTGATGCGCATGGACACACTTAAGCCGGACCGCTGCGAAATCCGCGGCGAGAACTTTCATTGGCAGGGCGATGCCCTGGTGATTGGCATTGGCAATGGACGTCAGGCGGGCGGCGGTCAACAGTTGTGTCCGGAGGCGTTAATCAATGATGGTTTACTGCAACTGCGAATTTTTACCGGGGAAGAGATCCTGCCCGCGCTGTTTTCAACGCTGAAGCCGCGGGAAGAGAATCCCAATATTATCGACGGGGCATCCGCCTGGTTTGATATTCAGGCGCCTCATGACATTACCTTCAATCTGGACGGAGAACCATTAAGCGGACAGACATTTCATATCGAAATCCTGCCCGCGGCGTTACGTTGCCGGCTACCGCCGGACTGTCCACTACTGCGTTAAGCGATTGTCACTTTGCTGTCGAGATAGACATCCTGGACGGCATTGATCAATTTCACGCCGTCAGCCATCGATTTCTTGAAGGCTTTCCGCCCCAGAATCAGGCCCATCCCGCCCGCACGTTTGTTGATAACCGCCGTGCGCACTGCGTCGCTCAGGTCGGTCTCGCCGCCTGCCGCGCCGCCAGAGTTAATCAGTCCCGCGCGTCCCATGTAGCAGTTTGCCAGTTGGTAACGCACCAGATCGATGGGGTTATCCGTGGTCAATTTACTGTAGACCCGATCGTCGGTGTAGCCGAAGTTCACCGCTTTATATCCGCCGTTATTTTCCGCCATTTTTTGTTTGACGATATCGGCACCGATGGTTGCCGCCAGATGGTTCGCCTGACCAGTTAAATCCGCGGAAACATGATAATCAACGCCCTCTTTTTTAAACGCGGAATTACGCAGATAGGCCCACAGCACGGTGACCATGCCCAGTTCATGCGCACGCTCAAACGCAGCGGAAATCTCTTCAATCTGCCGACGCGACTCTTCAGAACCAAAATAGATGGTCGCGCCCACCGCCACCGCCCCCAGATTGAATGCCTGTTCGACGCTGGCGTACAGGGTCTGGTCATAGGTGTTCGGGTAGCTGAGGGTTTCGTTGTGGTTGAGTTTCACCAGGAATGGGATACGGTGTGCGTAACGGCGCGATACAGAAGCCAGTACGCCATATGTCGACGCCACGCAGTTGCATCCGGCTTCAATCGCCAGTTCAACAATGTTTTTCGGGTCGAAATAGAGCGGGTTGGCGGCGAACGATGCGCCCGCGGAGTGTTCCACGCCCTGATCTACCGGTAAAATAGACAGATAGCCCGTTCCACTCAGACGGCCGGTGTTATACAGCGTCTGCATATTACGCAGCACTGCGGGCGGACGGTTATTGTCCATCATCACCCGGTCAACATAGTCATGTCCCGGCAGATAAAGGTGGTCAGAGGGTATGGTCATACAACGATGCTGTAAAAGGCTGTCGGCGTCTTTGCCAAGCAACTGCGCAATATCAGTCATAGCTATGCTCCCGTAAGTTCCGAGAATTCGGAAGATGAATTGTCCTGACCCGCGTTTCGCGAGCAGCTCTAAGTTTGGTACTGTCCGCCCCTTTTTTCCATCTTTAGCGCATTTTTCAGCGGTATCTGCTGGCACGATTCACTGACAAGAAAGTGTTAAGGCGGTCAAGGTTTCATCACAAAGGTATTTCAAAGGTATTATTAAATGGTACTGTCATGACATACCTTAACTGTCATAACATGCCTTAATTGTCATGAAGGATTTAAAGATGAAAACTACAGTGAAACTGTCGTTCATGATGTTCGTCGAGTGGTTTATCTGGGGCGCCTGGTTTGTTCCACTCTGGCTGTGGCTGAGTAAAGGCGGGTTTACCGCCGGTGAAATTGGCTGGTCTTACGCCTGTACCGCGATTGCCGCAATTCTCTCGCCGATCCTCGTGGGCTCCCTGACCGACCGCTTTTTCTCCGCGCAAAAAGTGCTGGCTGTGCTGATGTTTGTCGGAGCGGTACTGATGTATTTTGCCGCCCAACAGACCACGTTTGCCGGCTTCTTCCCTTTGCTGCTCGCTTACTCTCTGACCTACATGCCGACCATCGCGCTGACCAACAGCATCGCGTTTGCTAACGTGCCGGACGTCGAGCGCGACTTCCCGCGCATCCGTGTGATGGGAACCATCGGTTGGATCGCCTCCGGCCTCACTTGCGGATTTCTGCCGCAGATGTTGGGCTACAGCGATATCTCGCCAACCAATATTCCACTTCTGATTACGGCAGGTAGCTCCGCTCTGCTGGGCGTGTTTGCCTTCTTCCTGCCGGATACCCCGCCGAAAAGCACCGGTAAGATGGATTTCAAAGTCATGCTGGGGCTGGACGCACTGATCCTGTTACGTGATAAAAACTTCCTGGTGTTCTTCTTCTGCTCGTTCCTGTTCGCGATGCCGCTGGCGTTCTACTACATCTTTGCCAATGGTTATCTGACCGAAGTCGGGATGAAAAATGCGACCGGCTGGATGACCCTCGGTCAGTTCTCAGAAATCTTCTTTATGCTGGCGCTGCCCTTCTTTACAAAACGTTTTGGTATTAAGAAGGTATTGTTGCTTGGTCTTATCACAGCCGCCATTCGCTACGGATTCTTTGTCTACGGCAGCGCAGAAGAATATTTCACTTATGCCCTGCTGTTCCTCGGCATTTTGCTGCACGGCGTGAGCTACGACTTCTATTACGTGACCGCATATATCTATGTCGATAAAAAAGCGCCGGTACATATGCGTACCGCCGCACAAGGGTTGATCACGCTCTGCTGTCAGGGATTCGGCAGTCTGCTGGGCTACCGTCTCGGCGGCGTAATGATGGAAAAAATGTTTGCCTATCAGGAGCCAGTACACGGACAGACCTTTAACTGGGCAGGCATGTGGACATTCGGCGCGGTAATGATTGCCGTGATTGCCGTACTGTTTATGATTTTCTTTCGCGAATCGGACAAAGAGATTACCGCTATTGAGGTTCGCGAGTCTGCGCTGACACAAGGGGAAGTAAAATGAAAGCAGAACGTATTCTCGGTGCTCTCTATGGGCAGGCGTTAGGGGATGCGATGGGCATGCCATCAGAACTGTGGCCAAGAGCCCGCGTTAAAGCGCATTTTGGCTGGATTGACCGCTTTCTGCCGGGCCCAGAAGAAAACAATGCGGCGTGCTATTTCGGTCGTGCAGAATTTACCGACGACACCTCAATGGCGCTCTGCCTGGCGGATGCGCTGCTGGAGCGTGACGGTGAAATCGACCCGGATCTGATTGGGCGTAATATTCTTGACTGGGCGTTGCGCTTTGACGCCTTCAATAAAAACGTTCTCGGGCCGACCTCAAAAATTGCCCTGAACGCGATTCGTGACGGCAAACCGGTGGCGGAACTGGAGAACAACGGCGTCACGAACGGCGCCGCCATGCGCGTATCGCCGTTAGGCTGTTTGCTTCCCCCTCGCGACCTTGACGCGTTTATCGACGACGTGGCGCTGGCCTCCAGTCCGACACATAAGTCGGATCTGGCTATCGCCGGCGCGGTGGTGGTGGCATGGGCGATTTCACGGGCAATCGAGGGGGATGCGTGGGCGGATATTGTCGACTCCCTCCCCGCAATCGCCTTACATGCTCAACAAAAACGAATTACCACGTTCAGCGCATCCCTCTCTGCACGCCTGGAGATGGCGTTGAAAATTGTGCGCAATGCTGACGGCGCAGAATCGGCCAGTGAGCAGTTGTATCAGGTGGTTGGTGCGGGAACCAGTACGATTGAGTCGGTGGCATGCGCCATCGCGATGGTTGAACTGGCGCAAACGGATCCTAATCGTTGCGCCATCCTGTGCGCCAATCTTGGCGGCGACACCGACACCATTGGCGCCATGGCGACGGCAATTTGCGGTGCGTTGCAGGGTGTCGGCGCTATCCATCCGGCGTTAAAACAGGAACTGGATTCCGTTAACCAGCTCGATTTCACCCGCTACGCCACCGCACTTGCAGCACTGCGTCAACGCCGGGAGGTTTCATGAATGCTTCACGCTTACCCGAACTGCTCGCGGGTTTAACCACCCGCCGGCCGGTCACGGTCGTCGGCGCGGCAGTGATTGATGTTATTGCCGATGCCTACGCCCTGCCCTGGCGCGGCTGCGATATTGAGCTGAAACAGCAAGGGGTTAATGTGGGCGGCTGCGCGCTAAATATCGCCGTGACGCTTAAACGGCTGGGTATTGAGGCGGGCAACGCTCTGCCTTTGGGCCAGGGCGTGTGGGCGGAGATCATCCGCAACCGCATGGGGAAAGAAGGGTTACATAGCCTCATTGAAACCACGCAAGGCGATAACGGTTGGTGCCTGGCGCTGGTTGAACCGGACGGCGAACGCACGTTTATGTCCTTCAGCGGCGTTGAAAATCAGTGGAACGCCGACTGGCTGGCTCAGTTAACAATCCCTCCTCAAAGCCTGGTTTATCTTTCAGGTTATCAACTCGCCTCGCCTTGCGGCGAACTGTTGGTTAAGTGGCTGGAAGGGCTGGATTCGGTGATGTTATTCATTGATTTTGGACCTCGCATTGGTGATATTTCCGATGCGCTGATGGCACGTATTATGGCCTGCCATCCGCTGGTCTCTCTCAACCGTCAGGAAGCCGACATTGCGGCTGAACGGTATGGACTGAGTGAGGATGTGCAAAGCTTCGGCGCACAATGGTTGCAACGATTCGCCGCCCCGGTTGTGGTTCGCCACGATAAAGAGGGAGCATGGTATTTTAGCAAGCAATCCGCTGGTTGTGTGCCAGCCTTCCCGGCGGCGGTTGTCGATACCATTGGCGCTGGCGACAGCCATGCGGGAGGCGTGCTGGCCGGACTGGCGTCGGGCTGGTCGCTGGCGGACGCCGTGCTGCTCGGTAACGCAGTGGCATCCTGGGTTGTCGGACATCGTGGCGGGGATTGCGCACCGTTTCGCGAGGAGCTACTCCTCGCACACAAAGACGTATAAATCGCTTCGGCAATAGCTGATGCTGTACTCAATGGGCCGCTGCTGCTGGTCAAGCGCCACCTGCTTGATCACCAGCACGGGCACTTTATTGTCCATCTGAATATGCGACTGGAACTCTGCATCCGGCATCGTGGCGCTCACTCGCGAGCGGGTGCGCTGTGGATGAATCTGCTGACTGCGGAAATAGTCGTATAACGAAATACCAATCTCATCGGCATCATGAATGAGATGTGACGGTACCCAGGACTCTTCAATGGAAACGGCATCCTCATCGACATAACGGATGCGCTTAAGCAGAAACACATCGCTCCCGGCCGCAATCGCCAGTTGCTGAGCGACATCCTCCGGACACGGGACAATGCGTTTATTCACCCAGAGGGTATCCGGTTTTTTCCCGCGCAGAACCACCTGTTGAGAAAACCCACGCGCCTCTTTCAGCGAATATTCAAAGATGTTGTTGATCTGCGTGCCGTAGCCACGCGCACGCGTCACCACACCCTCTTCTTCCAGCGTCTGCATCGCTTTACGCACCGTAATACGTGAAACGCCAGTCAACTGACTGAGATCCCGCTCACCCGGTAAAATATTGCCATGCTCAAGTACTCCGCTACGCACGGCATTTTTCACCGTCTCGGCAAACTTGATATAGAGCGGCGTATTATCCGCCGCTGAAATACGTTCGTTCAGTTGCGCGATAAGCTGAGTATGCGCTTGTTCCATGAGTCTTTTTCCTGACAGCCAGTCTGCTGCCAGTATATACGCTACCAGTACGCGTGGAAATGATGAACAGGACCGATGCCGTGTCCAACTTCCAGCGTATCAGCCTGCGCCAGCGCCGCCGACAGCCAGGTTTTCGCCTCCAGGACCGTATCGGCCCAGTCTTTATGTCGTGGGCGCAACGCCGCAAGCGCTGCGGAGAGCGTGCAACCAGTACCGTGGGTGTTTTTAGTCATCACACGAGGCGCTGTAAAACGTTGTTCCCCCTCGGGTGTGAAGAGCCAGTCAGGGCTCTGCGCATCGTCCAGATGGCCGCCTTTCATCAATACCGCCCCACATCCCATCGCCAGCAACGCCCGCCCCTGCTCCAGCATCTCTTTCTCGTTACGCGCGTGCGGACAATCCAGCAATGCCGCAGCTTCAGGCAGGTTTGGCGTGATCAGGGAAACCTGTGGCAACAGACGATGACGCAGTGTCTCAACGGCGGAAGCCGAGAGCAATGGGTCGCCGCTTTTTGCCAGCATCACCGTGTCCAGCACCACATTTTGCACCTGATGTCGCCGCAGTCTTTCTGCCACCGCTTCAACGATATCGGTTTCCGCCAGCATGCCAATTTTCGTGGTATCAATGCGCACATCGCTGAACACAGAATCAAGCTGTGCGGCGACAAAATCGGGTTCAATGCGATATACCGACTGTACCCCACGCGTGTTTTGCGCGACCAGCGCGGTAATCACCGAACACCCATAAGCGCCAAGCGCCGAGAATGTTTTCAGGTCGGCCTGAATGCCAGCCCCGCCGCTGGGATCGGTCCCCGCAATGGTCAGCGCATTAATCCGTTTCATACCGCCTCCTCCGTTTTCAGGTTGTAGAGTGCGTCGAGAAATGCCGGGATAAAGCTGCCGGGCCCGTGGCAGATTCGCGTTGCGCGCTCCCCTGCTTGTTTCATCCACGTACAAGCGGATGCCGCATTTTCCAGCCTGTTGCCCGGCAATGCCGTACTGGCTGCCACCACAGCGGAAAGCGCACAGCCGGTGCCCACAACATTCGTCATCAGTGGGTCGCCTCCGGTCACACACAGGGTACGTTCACCATCAGTGATGTAATCCACCTCTCCAGTCACCACGATAATCGCCCCCGTCTGACGGGCAAGTTGTCGCGCCGCGGGTATCGCTGTTGCGGCGGCATCGGTGGTATCCACACCCCGTCCTGTACCGTTTTCACCGGCCAATGCCAGAATCTCAGAGGCGTTACCCCGGATCGCGGCGGGCTTTAAGGTCAGCAGCTCCTGGCAGAAACGACGGCGAAAATCGAGCGCTCCGACAGCGACAGGATCCAGTGTCCAGGGGGTGCTTGCGCCGTTTGCCTGTTCAACCGCAGCCCGCATTGCTTTTGCGCGTGATTGGGTCAACGTACCGACATTGATTAATAAAGCGTTAGCAAGGGAAGCAAACTGACGAGCTTCATCGGGTTCAATCACCATCGCCGGAGATGCCCCCAGCGCAAGAAGTGTATTGGCGGTAAATCCCTGAACGACGTCATTAGTCATACAGTGCGTTAACGGAGAGAGGGTTCGAAAATGTTTTAAGGCATGAGCCGCATCTTCGCGGCTGTGCAGGTCAGGCTGCATGGTTACGCTCCTGCCCGCGTGAAGAAGGGACACGGACAGTGTCTGACTTCCCTACGCTGGCATTATCCAGATCAGGTGGTACGGGTATTTCTCAGCCCATCAGCGATGGGGCACCCCGAGTCATTTCATCTATAAAACAATCAGTTACACATTAAAAATGTGTAGATATTTAGTGTAACCGGGGCTTAGTCCCAGGAGCAAGAATTTTCGATTTATCACAGTGGTTATCTCACCGGAAATAGGCAAATCACGTATTCAGTCCCCTCAAAGTCTTCACCCGCACGAATAATTAGTCAGTTGATCTCTAGATATTACTATTTACAATAATGCCAGTTGATCAGCTGCATAACGTGAATTCTCAAAATCATTTATTTGTGCGAATAAAATATGAAGATTGTTATAATAATAAAGGGGGAGAGTTCTCTTCCCCAATAACATGATTAATAAGGCATCATAACTAACACACTGGAACCTGTGTGGAACCCTTCTTTTGTAATGCCTGTTAATAAATCTTTGACCTGTATCTGCGAATCACCTTGCGGTAATTCTATTTTACTATTGAGTGGCTGTTCATTTACTGTAATCTCTGATTTGCCGTCATCAAGATAAATATAGCTCTCATTGGAAATAAGATTAAATGTAACTGCTGTGGCATCAGTACATTGAACTCCGACAGATTTAGAAGCGACGTTACCATCAGCTTGTTTTAAAGTGATTGTACCGTGGTCAAGAACGATTTCAGGAGTCGTTATTTTACACCACTCCTCCGCAGGAGGAATCACCATGCAACCTCCTGGAGTCATTACCGTATCCCAACTTGCAAAGTTATAAGCGGCAGCAATGTATCCAACACACTCCTGGAAATCATTACTCCCGGTATGCGTTATGGAGGTGATACCTTTAGCTCCACGGTCATATGCAGAAACTCCTAATTCTGATGCTGTTTTTTTACCATCACCATAATCGTTATTAAGACCGGCCACATAATGTACAGTTTCTTGCCCGTTCTCGTCTTTATGTCTATGTCCTAATTCTACAATCCACTGGTCTGGTATAACCTTATCTCCATAAGGGCCAATATCCATTACCTTTTGGGTAATATAATACATGGCTCCGCCAACATATTTTTCGGTTTTTATAGATGTTATAACTGGATAGTCACTGGCTATCACAAACGAGGAAGCTAATAACAAGGTAAAAAATGCTATAAGATACTTTTTCATGTTGCACCAGATACTTTATTGATAATTTAAAACGAATGTACTTATTGCAGAAAAATCTCCGGCAACAATTTCATTTTTAGATATCGCTATTGAACTAGCTTGTACATAGGCATTAAACTTCAATGCATTGCTTCCGTGGTCCAGATAATACACGTCCCCTGGTTTATTTAACGCTATCGGTGTCCCTTTGGAGTCCTCAAGCCCAATTGCTACTCCTTTTGCACTACTTGCTGGATCCAGTGCAAGCATGTCTACTAATTCATCGTCCGCACTCCCCTCAAAGGTTACGCTTACAGTTTTCATTACATCTGGATCACAATCCTCCAGATGAATTGTAAATGGCTGACTCTTAGTTCGCTGGTACTGGTAAAGGTATTTCACTATCACCGAACCGAAATCAACATGAATATCAGTGTCAATATCAGGTAGCGTGCATGGCTCGGACACTAGTGCTCCGGAAAAATGAACATTGTCCTCTGCCTTCGCAAAATTCAATGCCATAAACCCAGCCAAAACGATGGGGAAAATTGTATAAAATTTCACATCAATCTCCTCAGAAATAATCTGCTCGCAGCGTCATGGTGGCTTCAAAAGCACCTTCATTAAGCGTTACCGAAGGATCCTGAACAGGTACAGCTTCAATTTTCGGTGGTGAGGTCGGGTTAGTGAGAGGTATACGTTCTGCAAAAGTTACTGCCACACCATCCACCAGGATATGGATCCCTAGTCCGGTTTTGTTGGTCATCACTGCAGCAGTATCAAAAGCAGCAGGTGCTGCCGTGTCAACCACAATAGCCAGGTTGTTGACGCTGTATCCTGCATCGCAGTCCACGCTGTAATTGACAGGCTGCTTATAGTTATTGCCATCTATCTTGTTGACACCAAGATTGGTGCCGAAAAACACGTCAATGATTTGTCCGTTGTTGATGGTACATGGGGGAGCCACAAGGGTCCCATGAAATGACATGTTATCGGCAGCCTGTGCGGTCACCGGCAACACTGTTGCCAGTGCTAAGGTTCTGATTAACTGTTTCACTGGTAATCCACCGTCATGGTTGCGCCCGCAGTGAAGCCACCTGTCGGGAGGCGCGCGCCAGGCTGCGCCACGAGTAGCGCTTTCAGCGCAGGTTTAGTGGTAGAACTGGCAAGCGCAAGATTGGTGTTTATTGGATAATCAACCCCATCCGCCTTCATTTTTATCCCCAATTCCGGGATGCTGGTTTTCAATGATTTGTCGTCAAAAGTTGCTCCTGTTCCGCTGATACGCATGACCAGAGTTTTACTTTGATCCGCACTCGTGCAATCCAGCGTGTAGTTCACCTCTTTTTCCACGGAGCCCTTTGCCACATCTGTAGTAATGACGCTGTCACCAAAATCCACATCAATATTCTGGTCATTGTTTATTACACAGGGAGCTGCGTTGACGGTTACATTGACTGTAATTATCGCCGTATTCTGTTCAGCGACAGCCGACTGGCATACCGCCAGAGCCAGAATTATGCCCGGCCACACCAATTTGCTCATGACCTCTCCTACTGATAAATCATGCTGAAATTAACCAGCGCGTGATATGGCCCGGCCACAAATGGAGCAGCCGTGCGTTCTGGCTGCAGGGTGAAGGTCACCTGGTTCTGCCCAGGATTCAAAAGAATACTGTCACTATTGCGCGAGAACATTACCGTTTTCCCGGTGCTGTCACGCAGGCGCAGGCCGATACCGGAGGCGCCCGTGACCTTTATCAGCGCCGGATTGTTATCATCCTGTACCGCCACAAAGCGCGCCTTGTACGGTGGCTGCAGTGAGCTGACGGTGGTGGTCATCGGCGTGATGTTAGTGCTCCAGTTCGCCAGCTCCGGACAGTCATGCAGATAGATATTCACTTTCACCGGCGCTGCGGCTTTACCTACCAGATTCACTTCCGCACGACTGGTACTGCCGAGGTCTACATCCTGCCAGGCCGAGTCCATGCTCATCCGACAAGTATTTTCCTGCAGGTCACCGTGCACAAACAGTGTCCCCGTGTCCACCAGAGGTTTTTCGTCTTCAGCACTGACTGTGCCAGCTACTGCCAGCAACAAGCCTGTGAGCAGAGTGGTTTTCATCATTCCTTTCATGGTGTTCTTCCCTCAGGCGGAGATTATTTGTCTTTCAGCAGACTGGCCGTACATCTGGCGCCACTGCAGGAAAACTGAATTTGCGGACGTCCGCCATAGTCGTTCACGTAGGTCAGTACCGGTGCGTTGCCCAGCGCACTGGCAGAGACCTCAATGGTGCCCTCTCCTTTTGGTGCCACCATTATCGGCCGGAAGCCGACTGGATTGCCGTTTGCTGACGAGCGCCCTTCAACAAGGGTCAGGTAATACGGGGTGGGGTTGTTCACTACATATTTATCGCCGTTACGGGTCAGTGTCACCTTCTCCACCCAGTCACCTTTCGCAGCCTGGGTCTTGTCCAGGGCAATCGCTGCAGGTCGGTAGAAAAGTTTGATGCGGGTCTGCAGGGCGATTTGTAGAGTGTTTGGCTTGTTGCTGCGCGGCGGAATTTCACGCAGGTTGAAATAGAACAGAGACTCACGGTCCTGCGGCAGCGCACTCAGCGCCGGGCTGGTCTGCACCTTCACCTGGCTTTTCGTGCCAGCCTCCAAACGCTGCACAGGCGGCAGCACGGTCAGAGGTGAGGAGATCTTGTTACCCTGTGCATCCTCAATCCAGCCCTGGGCAAGGTACGGCAGATTCTTGTTCTCGTTGCTGATGCTGAGGCTGACCGATTTCTCGCCGCCGTTTACAATCACGCGGGTGCGGTCCAGCGCGATGGCTGCGCTGGCCTGCTGTGCAATCACGAGACCACTCAGGGCAATAGCCAGAACGGAAAGGGTGTTTTTGCGATTTAACATTTTCATCTTATTCACTCAGTTAATAATTTCTATGTCGTCACTCACTGGCATGGCAGTAACAGATTTCCGTTCTGATTCAGTCCTGTTAATTTCTCCGGTACGGTGACGATGCACTGCACCCTTCCGTCCCAGCTTACATCCAGTTTTGCTCCCGGCTTCAGGCCGGAGAGGAACGTCTGGCCTTCGTCGTTAACGATACCGGTTTCCTGTTTCTCAGCGTTCTGTACGCTGGCACCAAACGGCGGGAAGCTGCCATCTGCCAGGCGAATAATGCCCATCGCTTTCTCCCCGGAGATGACGTTAAACTTCCGGTAACCGATCGCGCCCTCTGTCAACGTGGCCTGGGCCACCGAGGCAGTAGCTTCGGCGTTATCCGGCAGGTTATTAATGTCGATGCTCAGGTTGTTTTTGTAGTAATCGCTGACTTCAGTGATCACTGCCTTGCCAAAATGGTTAGTACGAGTGCTGTCGCTGTACCCCTGTACCGGAATGTCTGCCGCGTCGCCGGTATCCACCATCACGCGGGTCCCGCCCAGGTTGTTTGCACGGTGCAGAGCCGCGCCATGGGCGGTTGCCGTCATCCCGCCTCGCACGGAAAGCCCGACTGAGGAGTACTGGTTATTCTGGTAATCGACGTTGGCGGTAATGTCGGCCATATCCGCCGAATGGTCGTAATACCCGCTGAGGGTACCGCCGTCGTCGCTGCCACCTGCCGCAATACGGTAGTTATCGCCATTTTTCAGATGGTCGTAATACGACAGGTTATGGGAATTAGTGTCCCCGTTCACCGAACCGTTATAGCTGAGCGAACCGGATTCTCCCCACGGCACGGAAAGCGACAAATACATACCATCGTCATTCTTACCATCAAACTTGTTGCGGTATGCGGTCAGCGAACCGTTAATGTTTTTCCATTTCCCGATGTCGAAATAACGCGAGAGCGACAGGTTGTAACGATCTTCTGCCGGATTGTTCCAGTAAGTCTGATGCGAATAGTTCAGGTATAAGGAAAGCCCCAGCGATTTGAACTGCTGGCTGAAAGTCGCCGTGTACATCTCCCGGCTCTGCATAAAGTCATCCTGGCTCGTCGTGTAGTTCAGGTAGTCGTTAAAACTCATGTAGCCTTTTTCAGAGAAACGATACCCCGCGAAAGTCACCTGACTGCCGGTGTCATCAAAGCGTTTTGAATAGCTGACTCGGTATGACTGGCCATGACGATCCTGATCTTCCAGCTTCGCGTCTGAGCGGGTCACGTCGAATGCCAGTGCGCCCAGTACCATCAGATCGCGGCCAATACCGGCCGCCATAGACAGATAATGCTTGCTGCTTACTGCACCGCCGTACAGTGACCAGCCGTTGCTGATCCCCCAGGAGAATTCACCCGAACCAAAGGCATCGCCTTCGGTGCTGTGATCGTAGCTGGTTGGTTTACCGGCAAACACCTTGTAGCGCACGCTGCCCGGACGGGTCAGGTAAGGGATGCTGGCGGTGCTGACCTTAAATTCCTGTACTGAACCGTCCTGCTCCTGCACCCGCACATCCAGCATACCGGAGACCGTATTATTCAGATTCTGTATGGCAAACGGCCCGGCAGCCACTTGGGTTTCATAAATCACCCGTCCCTGCTGGGATATGGTTACTTTGGCATTGGTTTTCGCCACGCCAGTCACCTCAGGCGCATAGCCGCGCAGGTTCGGTGGCAGCATATTGTCATCGGAAACCACGCTGGCGCCAGTGAAGCGAAAGCTGTCAAACAAATCCGAATTGAGAAAGTCCTCACCTAGCGTCAGCTTTGCTTTCAGAGCGGTTAGTGCGCGGTAGAGATATACCCGGCTCCAGGTCCATTGTTTCTGACCGGAATCGTCATCTTCACCGGTCTGATTGTCATAGTTGGTTTGCCAGTCCGCGCGGGCACGCCAGGCGCCCAGATTGGCGCCGAAGGTGCCGTTACCGGAGAGGCTATTATCATCGCTTCCGTGCTGGTTCTTGCGGGCCTGGGCATTGAGGTTATAGTCTGCCAGCAGGCCGGGTATGCCCTCGTCCCACATGCTGCTCGGCACCCAACTGTCATCGGTGTATTCCACATATGCTTGCGGTACGCTGATGTTCAGCGTTTCGGCACTCAGATCCGGATTCACTTCTACGCCCTTGAGAGCAGTGATGTCCACGCACTCATTGTTATGCCAGAGGGTGAACGCCTTAGCACTGTCCTCTTTGAAACCGAGCTTTTTCACTATTTCCGGTGTAAAACAAGCTTTCGAATCCTTGCCGTCGTTCCCATAGGAATAAACAGATATCGGCTGTTCTTCCAGCTCGTTCTGGTTAATCTTAATTTTAAAGGTGTACTCACCCGGCATAATATAGCCACGCCTGGAGAAGTGGCTTAAATCGATATTCGCTTTATCCTTAATATCGAGCACATCCGTATTAAATTGGATATCATCCGCGGCATGCACACTTCCGTGACAATAAATAAACACACAGACGGCCAGTACTGACAGTTTAGCCATCCTTGTACAACAATCATTTTTTAATTTTGCGTAATCCATATCGCCACACCAGTCACCAGACAGTCACATCACAAGAAAAAACAGTGTCCGAACCTGAGCTCAGAAATATTCAATTCTGTACCGAATAATGGCGCTATAATCCCCCACAACTAAACTGCGCATCGTATTCCTGAGCCGGAACTGGTAGTTCAACCGATTATCGGCCACTGACGTCTGTCGCCAGGGTACGGATTTCCCGGGATGAATTATTTCTCCATGGCTGTCCTGTAGCTGTAATGCCACACCGCCGGCATTGCCGCTGACCCGAAAAAAACCTTCATCATCATCCCCGTCAAAAATAATATTCAGATATTGCCAGCCAGCAGATTCATCGGGAGAATCCAGCGAACAGTTTGTTAACTGAATAGAAAAATCCTGAGGTTCACCTGTACCGGCTCTTTTAATATGTCCGCGAGTTTCCTTGGGCATGGTAATCTCCTGGTAACTGTCTCCGGTATCAATATCACAGGCGCTGGAAAGAATTGAGCCATTAATATTAACGCGTCCCGATAAGGCCGGATCAAACTCAGAAGAGGGATTAATGTTCGCCGATGTTCCCTGTGCAGCGAAAGCCGTTACGGTAATTAAATACGTCAGTACGGCGTAGATTAATTTACTCATAGTTTCCGGTTCTGATATTTAAAACGCCTGCGAGGGGCAGGCGTTTCCAGCACAATCGCTGGGCTTACTGGTATGCGAGGGTAAAATCAGCGATCGCAGTGAAATCACCCGGGGTGATAGTGGCAGTAGCGCCATCACCCTTCAGATAAGCAGAGAAGAGCAGAGTGTTGTCACCGTCCTGCAGCATGTGAGGATCAGTTGCTTCACCCAGCTTGATCTGCTTACCGTCACCGTTGGTCAGGATAATGCTGGCACCTTTGGCATCACCAGTAATCCCCAGAGAACCTGCGGTTGCACCTTCCGCACCGGTAAAGGTGGTGGTGACCGTTTGTGAGGTGGCATCAGTACAGTTTTCCAGCTTGATCACGAAATCACGAGGCACTGAAGTACCGTCCTTAGTGCCACCATTTTCTAGTGCCGCATTAGAAATTGCACCGAGTTTAACGGTCTGATCCTGCGTGTCCGGGGTGATTGAGCATGGCGCATCGATAATAGAACCAATGAACGTCACTGTTCCGTGGCCCTGATCGGTCGCATTTGCATTCGCCATTACAGCACCACTGATCATTGCAGCGATAAAAGCAATCTGTTTCGTATTCATATAAAAATCTCTTTATTAAACATCCGTTTTACGGACACCAAGGTTTACGGATACCCAGGCCATCCGTTTTATTGATACCATAGTAATCCGTTTAATTGATACCATAGTAATCCATTTTATTTATATTATATTTCTTGTATCGGGCTTCTCTTACAAATAACGCACCAGCCCTGTAAAAATTAAGGTTCATGAATTATCATCACGCCTTAATTCGCCGAAAACTATATGTCCCGATAATTACCCTTACAAATCTAAATTGATCCAAATTTAGACTAGCAATACCCGCCACATTTATGTAATCATCTCCAGGTATTTATTAAAAAATCTAAACATGGATCGAATAGTATTAAGGACTGATGGTTAATGATGCTAAACTTATTTATTCTGATGGATAAAGAGGGAATAACATGAAGAGTTCATCACATAAAAATATACAACTAGCAACAAATAGCAACAATCCGGTTATATTTACCTGCTTTGAGGAATTTCGTGAATGGTACCTGAAACTTTATGACTTCAGTATGTTTTCCGAAAAAGACATCAGAGATGTACTTCAGGAGGAAAAGCCAGACCATTATCCCTGTTCGCCATTAATCATTGATGCTTATTATAGTATTTTTATTTAAATACAGATAATATTGCTATCCACGTAGTTTAAAAGACATCACATGAAATGTTACCATCTGGATAAACGGTATTTTATTCATAAAAATTGATGAAAACTTGACCTATCTACCGCGCTTATTTTTCAGTAAAAATAATATTAATTTTAAATCTATGGCAACTATTAATATCAGATCAACACGAACCAATCCGGATCATCTGCTCGAGTTGATGGAAAAGCTTGCTCCGTTTTTGCAGTATCAGCGTGTTGAAGTAAATACCCGTTATATCATCACGGCGCAGCAGCAATCTCGTTGCTATTTTATCCGCTCCGGGGCGGTCTCCATGTACCGCCAGCCGGATGATATTCTGATTGATCTGTTTGATGCCCCCACCCTGCGTGGCGCGATCGCCCTTCCATCGGAGACCCTTTCAACATACGTCATCAAAACCATCCTCCCGTCCGAGATAGCGATGATTGAGCGGGAGAAATTGTTTGTCCTGCTCACAGAACACAACCTGTGGGAGCTGTTTGCCCACCATCAGTTGGCTATCGGCAGTATGGTGACTGAGAAGATGTTTAAACTCATTTCCCCAACGACCTATAATATTGTTCGCCATCAGCTCTACGAGCTGATCAACCTCCCAGCGGACATTCGCGAAACCATTCTGACGGAAACCTATATCCGCAGTAAAACCCTCCTCTCCCGCAGCGGGATTATGCGTATCCTCTCGGATTTAAAGGATGGGGGATATATCGTTATAGTGAAAGGCATTCTGAAAGAGATTCATCACCTACCCGAGAGTTATTAATCCTCTACCTCCTCCACATCTTCCCTGAAACGAAATCGGGGAAGCCTGACATAAGAGCCCGGAGCCTCTTAAAGACAGTATCGTGTCGTTTTAACCAGTACCGGTAACTGAAAAGTGTATTTCCAGAGCGGAACAAAGGCTGACCGGGTCGTGACCCAGGCCCAAATTAAGGGCAATGTCGGGAAAAAAGCATTTACATTTTTTACCAAATCATCAGGAATCTAACAATCCAGCGCTTGTCAGTTATGATAAGGGCCGGGAAAGATACACGACTGATTTTGAGCGTCCAAACAGTGGAGAGCGAAGAAGTATGAAGAATAAAATGGTGATGGGTGCGCTGCTGCTCGCATCCAGCGCGGTCTGGGCCGCACCTGCTACGACAACCGTCGCTACAAAGGGGATTGATCAGTATGAACTCAGCGGATTTATCGCTGATTTTACCCATTTCAAGCCCGGTGATACTGTGCCGGAGATGTACCGTACTGACGAGTACAGCATCAAGCAGTGGCAGTTACGCAATTTGCCCGCACCGGATGCCGGAACGCACTGGACCTACATGGGCGGCGCATATGTGTTGATCAATGATACGGACGGTAAAATTATCAAAGCTTACGACGGCGAGATTTTCTATCACCGCTAAAATGCCCCTCACTACTTGAGGCTGCATAACATCTGTTTGACTGACACTCTCACCACAGGAACCTGATGTTCCTGTGGTGAAATAAGAGAGATAAGCGGATGACGCGTCAGACGGCGCGAAAAGCAATCTCACCGGGAATGACTTCCCCCTGCCAGTAAAGCTGCGCAGCAACCCGATCGGCCAGGTCACGATACATGGCCGTGAAATCACTTTCCGGACGGCTGATAACGGTTGGCGTTCCGCGATCGAGATCTTCACGCAAACTGATATGCAGCGGCATCTGCCCCAGCAACTGCGTATGATACTGCTCCGCCAGTTTTTGCGCGCCGCCGGTGCCAAAGATTGGCTCATGATGACCGCAGTGGCTGCAAATATGCATGCTCATGTTTTCGACGATACCCAGAACAGGCACTTCCACTTTTTCAAACATGACGATGCCTTTTTTGGCGTCGATCAGCGCGATATCCTGCGGCGTTGTGACCACAACAGCACCGGTGACCGGAATGTTTTGCGCCAGCGTCAGCTGGATATCCCCTGTTCCAGGCGGCATATCCAGCACGAGGTAATCCAGCTCCGGCCACAGCGTTTCCTGCAACATCTGCATCAGCGCTTTGCTCGCCATCGGGCCACGCCACACCATCGCATTATCATCGGTAACCAGATAGCCAATCGAGTTAGTTGCCAGACCGTGAGACATGATTGGCGCCATGTGGGTGCCGTCCGGCGAGGTTGGACGCTGGTTTTCTGCGCCCAGCATGGTCGGGATCGAGGGCCCATAAATGTCGGCATCCAGAATCCCGACTTTCGCGCCTTCCGCAGCGAGCGCCAGCGCCAGGTTTACCGCCGTCGACGATTTACCCACGCCGCCTTTACCAGAACTCACCGCGATAATGTTCTTCACACCGTTCACGCCCGGCTGGTTTTTCACGCGTTTCAGCGTGGCAATAGTGTGCGAGAGTTTCCAGTCAATCGCCTTCGCCCCGGTAATACGCAACAGGTCGGCGCTACATTGCTCTTTTAACATCTCAAACGCGCTGTTCCAGACGAACGGCATCACCAGCTCAACGTGCAGCGTGTCGTCCATCCAGGCGACATGGTGCAACGCCTTCAGCGTCGTCAGATTATGCTTCAGTGTGGGGTGCTGAAAATTCGCCAGCGTCCCGGCGACCATCGCGCGCAGGGTCTCTGGTGATTTGGCCTGGGATTGTGCGTTCATCCCGACTCCTTTTTGTTGTTCTGAAAAGGTCAATTGTAGCGGGGTAGTTTACTCCAGCAGTCACAATTAATCATTTATGGTTTAATGCCCTTAATCCTTGGCGTAGTTATTCCCTTTCAGGTAACATCAAAACCCCCTTTCAACAGAGAAGAAGTAACATCCACTATGACTCAAGTCGCGAAGAAAATTCTGGTAACGTGCGCACTGCCGTACGCCAACGGCTCAATCCACCTCGGCCA
>OKVW01000193.1_pt1 | contig 40659 bp, 29 predicted proteins | sample 1606991 | NCBI WGS metagenome assembly OKVW01 (sample SAMN03281021, study PRJEB24777) | human gut metagenome | isolation source: fecal sample PR177 from 1 month old male Malay infant, vaginal delivered... | reverse complement strand
ATATTGATACCAGATATCCCACTTTCTTCTGATGCCAAGTGACCATATCATCTCTATCTGATTCAGCAGATATATTTTTCTGGCATCAATTTTACATGTTCCAGTTTGATGATATGCAGCCCGCTGCCGCTCAATCCAACGCCCCAGAAGATAACCACCCGGCGTTATATATTTAACAGGTATCTTTAGATGCTTCTCTGAATGATAGAATTCTTCCGCAAGCATATACCACTCATCCCAGGTCAATCGGGCATTATTACCTTTTTCTCCAGCTTTAGAATCATTCATACTCTCCCCACATTTCTGATTATTCTATCACAGTCATTTGCATGTATTTTATTTATCAAACAAAGTAGACTTTAATTGACGTATAGTATATAATGGAAAAAGTGGAAAAAATAGTTTAAATATTTCATTTTTAACTTGTCAATTAAAGTCTACATTTTTTGACGTAAATCGATAAATTTCTGCTTATTTCGGGCAATCTGGACGTTTTTATTCAGGGCAGCAACTCATTTTTTCTTGAAAATTTCTATTATTTGTCTTATTTCATTGTCTTATTTCTAATATTTGTCTTATCCTAAATATTTGTCTTATTCCTCTTATTCATATTATTCCTCAGAGAAACCCTAATTAAAACTTTAAAACCGCATAGACTCACCAGTTTCTTGCTAATTAAATCTTGCATTATTAGTAGTACATTTATAACCTGAAATTGTGCGTTATCGTACTATCCGGATAATGCATAATAGAAAAACCCCCTAAATAAGGGCATGCCAAATAAATTTGACAAAATTCCAAATATATTTGCTGGCTTTATGAAAAGACTTTACTTATAATAAAAGCACAGAAACACAAACAGGAAAGGGGTTAAAATATGCTTGGAGAAAAATTAATGACACTTCGAAAGAAGTATAACTACAGCCAGCAAGAACTGGCAGATATGCTTTCTGTAACAAGACAGACCATCTCCAACTGGGAATGCAGCCAGGGAGCTCCTGCACTAGATAAGGCACAGGAACTTGCAGCAATCTATAGTGTCAGTCTGGATGATCTGGTAGGAAATAATGTTGAAATCGTTACAACCAGTAAACGGTCAAGAGATTTACATGTTCTGAAAAGACTTGCAGGCAAGACCGTTAGGATGAATTTTTCCAGTACCGATCTGTTGCTTGATGCTGCTCTGGATACCGGAACAAACGGCAAAGTGAAAGTTCTGGAAGTAAATGACCAGTGGATTCGTATTGAATATGTACGGACAAAAGAAAAAAGCATCTTTCAAAAAGAGAATGTAATCAAACTGGTGGAAACGGGTGCAGTGGACGGATTTGAGATAATCGAGGAGGAAGTATGGTGACAGGTATGGTAACATTTCTTATTTTTGTAGTAATTGGATTATTGATCTATATTATTTGTGAGTTGACCAGTTCCAAAAAAACGAAACCAGAGACTTCTTATAAAGATGTGATTCCCCAGTTTCTGAACAAATATTGTGAAATTACAATAAAGAATCCATTAGCTTCCATAGATATCATGTACAGTGCCAGGGGTGTTTTAACAGATATGGATGATGAATGGATTATGCTGGAAAGGACAGAAAAATCAAAAAGATCAGTTAAAGTGCTGAGAATTGATAATATTGGTGGAATAAAAGAGATTATTACAGATTAATTCCTGCATTTAACAAATATAAGCTTAGAATAGTCAGCGCAGAGAATTGCACTGACTATTATCTGAGCTATTTTATACAGATCCGGTCATTAGCGGGCAGCAAGCTGCATATAGTGCTTGTAAAGTGCCACAAAACGGCCTGACTGCGCCCGCTTCCAGGGCTTACTTTTCCCGCAGAAATGGAGCACTGCCGTATTCTCCATAACCCAATCCAGATGATATTCTCCGCTGCTCCTGATTATATAATCGGTGTAATATCTGACGTCATAGTTCCAGATAGCATCATTTACCGCAAGGGTTTGTGCACCATACAGATAATTGAATACATCCTGATCCGGAAGCAGAAGTTCCTCTCCATGCTCACGGACACACCGAAAAATCTCATCCGGATTCACAAGAGTACGCGCCTTTGTTAAATCCATCAGCATCACCCCGGAGTTGTAATAATCATGTTCGGTGTCAAGCCGTACACGGTTAATTTTATTCATCACTCCGGTTGCCCCCACATGGGATGCAGCGGCAAAGGCACAATTGCCAAGCCGGGTATCCCACAGTGGTCGCAATGAATTAATTACTAGGATATCTGGATCAAGATAAAGAATCCTCTCCATAGATTCCGGAAGCAGTAAGGGCGCCAGCAGCCTGTAATACATCTCCTGGGGATACTGCCTGGAAATGGGCGCATTTTGGAACATTTCCCTGTCAACTATGAGCGGCGTCAGGCATACTCCCTGGGAATCGCAGAATATATTTAATTCCTGCAGGTCCATTTGTGGAATAGCGCTGTGCATCAGCCAAATGTGAAAAGTCTCCCCTGGATTATTAAGCACCAGGGATTTCAACATGGTTTGAAATGGCGGAATGTAATTTTTATCAAAGGTAACTAGCAGATTCATGTATCTCCTCCCGTAAAAGGTTAATATATTTGCCCAGTAACGCAATACATGTTTGCCGTTCTTCATCGGACAGCTTTTCAATGGTTCTGTGCTCAGCATTATAAATATGCAGTACAACAGTTTCACCAAAGTTTCTTCCGGCTTCTGTTAAACGGATAATTTTGCGGTTTCGTGTACCGGGAACTTTTTCCAGCAGCACAAACCCTTTTTTGATTAAGTTGCTGACTACCGAATTAACGGTTTGCTTTGGCAAAGTCCACAGGTCACAGATATCCTGCTGTGAATATTCGCCCTCTAAAATTAAAAGCGAATACCAGACCCAAAACTCGTTATCTGAAATTCCAAACTTTACAGCAGACTCATGATAAATCCCAGTTAATTCCTTTACCTGCTGGTTCAAGACTTCTATTTGCTCTTTTATGTGATCATTCATATCTATTCTCCTCTTTAAGCCAGATGCATATCATAAGTGTCCGATTTCGGATGTTTAAATTATAGTCCGATTTCGGATACTTGTCAAGATATTTTATTAAATTCGGGAAGGAAACCCTGCTTACAGTTCCTGATCCTCATCCGAAGGAATATATCTGCAAATGTCGGAAACATCACATTTTAAGATTCTGCACAAATCGTTCAGTTTTTGTGTCGTAATACCTTTGTTGTGTTTCAGTTTATTTAAAGTGCTAAAAGAAATTTTGTGCTTATTTGTCAATGTGTAATATGTTTCATTAGATTTTTTCAATGTCTCCCAAAATGGTGTAAAATCGATCATGCTAATTCCTACCTTTCTATTAATAATAGACTTAGCATAAATTATATTCTTATTCTTGAATATATTCTTATTTGAGAATATAATATATTGCATAGTATAAGGGAGGAATTGAGCATATGATTGAATATCTGCAAACCTATATGAATCAAATTAAGCATGGTACAAGCAGAGTTTCTTTTTTGGTGGAGCTTTACCAGTGGGAATTGGTAGATAATGATTATGATTTTTTATGGGAAATTATGCCGCCTAATATTTCTGACAGTGAATTATTTGAATTCTGCAGAAAAGTACCCGGCTTTTTAGAAGATTATAATTGAAAATGGAGAGTAGTTTATATACTCTCCCATTAAGCACCAGGACCGACTGTTTCACAACATATCGTTTACTGCTGCGTCAGCCCACCATTCATTTATTCCTTATTTTTTGTAATAGGATCCACGTCATTGATCAAATCGTAACATTTAGAACATGCAAAATTGTTTTCAACGCACATCTCCATATCACAACTGGTTGTTTCTTTAATATAAGATACCCCCCACTCCATAATATTCTTCATAACCGGTATAAAACTCTTGCCGATTTCCGTAATGGAATACTCAACTTTAGGTGGAACCTCTTTGAAAACCTCTCTATGGATCAGCTTATCTCTCTCCAGTTCCCTTAATTGCTGTGTCAGGACACCTCGTGAAACCTCGGGGATCAGTCTCTGCAGTTCCCCAAAACGCCTGGTTTTCTGAGCAACAATCCATAAGATCGTTAATTTCCATTTTCCCATCAGTAAATTTTGTGTTACCGTAATGGGACAGAACTTCTTCGCATCGTATTTATCATTCATGTATATCCGCTCCTTTATCCAATAGTCACATTTTTATGACTATGTAATAAAAATGTGCGTACTTGTAAAGTAAATCCTATTATTGTAACATTATATAGCAACGATAACCGACGGTCAATCGAAAAAAAGGAGGTAACATTCATGAAAGAAGTATATGATTTTTTGAAAAAATGCGGAACTTATTATATCGCAACGATAGATGGAGGTAAGCCTAGAGTCCGCCCGTTTGGGACTGTGGATATCTTCGAAAACAAAATGTATATCCAAACCGGGAAGTCGAAAAATGTGTCAAAACAGATCCACGCTAATTCCCAAATAGAAATCTGCGGAATGGCAGATGGCAAATGGATTCGTGTAGAAGCCGTTGCTGTTGAGGATGATAACGTTGAAGCACGGAAGCACATGCTGGACGCTTATCCCGAACTGAAGCAGATGTATTCCCCTGATGATGGAAATACAGAAGTCTTTTATCTTAAAGATGCGATTGCGACTATTTCCTCATTTACAGAAGCTCCTGTGACCATTAAGTTTTAATCCACAGACTGACAGCGCGCACCAGCTGTGGCACAGTACAGCCATCATTCATATCATTCATGCTGATACATAATCCCACATTTTCATACCCTTTTAGATTATTTTGACATTCCCGGGAGTTGGATTTATAATCAACTATATAAAGGGGGCTGTTTAGAATGGGACAGATTGCAAACCAGGGCTTACTGGAAATCATTTTCAAATTGAAGAAAAAGTACAAAGAAAAGAAGGATATGAAGAAAAAGAAATGAGTGCAGGCAAACCGGGCAGCTATAAGAGATAGCTGCCCGGTTTATCCGCATGAATTTATGCCTTATGTCATTTTACACTTACCCTGCAAACAGCATGCTCTCCACTGCTTGTCTTTACCGTGATTTTAGCGTATCCTCTTTTTATTCCTTTTACAACACCCTTTGAGGTTACGGTTGCTACTTTGGAATTAGAAGAACTCCATTTCAATGTATCCGTACTATTTTTAGGCGAAACGTCAGCCCTTAAGGTTATCTTTTTTCCTTTCCTAAGACTTTTTTCTTTCTTGTTTAAACGAACTTGACTTGCTTTAATTTCTTTTACGTTTATTTTACAGGATGCCCATTTTCCGCTGGATGCTTTTGCTTTAATTGTAACGGTTCCCTCTTTGATTCCGGACACTACTCCGTCCTTAGAAACTTTTGCTATTTTTCTGTCGGAAGAAGTCCACTTAATCTGATCGGTGGCATTTTTTGGATGCAGTTTCGCTTTTAAAGAGACTTTCTTACCTTTTTTTATTGTTTTTGCTGTGACATTTAATTTTACACCAACTGCTTTTTTCTCTTTTACAGTAATTTTACAGGTTCCTTTAATCTGACCATCTGATGTTGTTGCTGTGATCATTGCAGTTCCAGCTTTTTTAGCTCTTACCTTTCCACTTTGATTAATATCAGCAACCGTAGAATCTGATGATTTCCATGTCACTTTTTTATTTGTGGCATTAGAAGGAAAAACAGTGACCGATAACTTACGGGATTTTCCTTTAAGCAATGTTTTTTTAGATGGTTTTATACTTACTTTTTGTATTTTCACAACTTTGGGATTAATTGTAAGCATACACACAGCCTTTTTACTGCCATCATGGGTTGTTACCGTTATCGCTGCCTTCCCAGCTTTTACTGCCATAACGTTTCCGTTACGGTCAACTATAGCTGCCTGCTTATTGGAACTCTCCCATATAACAGATTGATCCGTTGCATTTTGGGGAAGAACTGTGGCTTTTAGCAGAACTTTCTGTCCCTCTGTCAGACTCAGGTTACTACTGTTTAAGTTTACCGATGAGACCGCTGCTTTTTCCGGGGTCGGGGTCGGCGGAGTTGGAGTTGGCGGTTCTGGTGTTGGCGGTTCCGGTGTTGGCGGCTCTGGTGTTGGCGGTTCTGGTGTTGGCGGCTCTGGTGTTGGCGGTTCCGGATCTGGTGATACAGGCGGTACATATTCCTGCGTATAATCATCGGTATAAAACCAAAGGACCTGATCGCCCTTTGCCAGGATATGCTGATTCATCGTTTTATTACTCAGCACCCCGTTCACTTCATACATCCATCCGCTGTTCCTTCCATTCGTACCTTCTGCCAGAACTATTCCAGCCGGATTCGTGATACTGGACACATAGGAATCACTTCCTCTGTATATATATCCGTTTTCCAACAACGCTTTTTTAAAGACTTCTGCAACAGTAACTCCTTCTTCAGCCGTAACGGTGAGATGATCCATCCATTTCTGATAAACCTCATGACTGCCCTGTCCATGAGCCGTGTCCCCGTACAATGAAAAATCAACCGTTATTTTTGCATCCGGATCCGGATTCTCACCGTTTTTCCCAAGGACAAGGACGGTGGCTTTCACCGGCTGCCTGTATAGCTGCGCAAATTCTTTGTTATCCGGGTATTTAACCGCATATTTTTCAAATACCTTACTTGAAAGGCAGCTCTCGATTGTTACTTCCGTATCATATTCCGGCTGTGTAACCAGCAGGTTTTCATGAGCTATAATATTTGGCTTACTGGATTTGAACAGATTAAATGCTTCACTTGGATTGTCCAAAACGATATCAACTGGTGAAATCCCTTTATCCGTCTCATTGGTAATATTATAAATGTATTTTAATGTTTTACCATCTTCATCAAATATGATTTCCCGAAATCCATGCAGATCCTCTGTAATATGCTGCATATCTGCATTTTTACCTTTGATTGCTTCAAAGTAAGCATCTTTTGCGGCTTTCATCAATGCAGTTTCACGTTCAATTTCTATGTTAGTTAACGGGAGAACTTTCACTGTAAGATCTTTTGTTACGGATAAGCCCGCGATACTTTTATTTGTCATTGTCACCGTAAAAGTGACTTCTTTCGCAGACTCTCCCGGCAGCGGACGATAGATACTGCCGCGATATCCATTTACTTTTGCGGTCTCTTCATCTTTACTGATAACCGTAAATTTATAATTACTATAATTAATAATGCCGGTCTTGCCCGGAGTCAGAAACTGTATATCGGAGTCCACTCCCTCGGGGTCTACAGCCTTATCTGTCCCGGAATATTTTAGCTTATCAATGGTATAATTATTATCCAGCTCTCTCTGCATCTGCTGTTTGATTTCAGAAGAATCCACGCCCTTTACCGTTACTGTAAATTCTTTATTCAGAACAGCCGCTTCTCCGGAATTGGCATAGTTAAATGTAAAAATAGCGATGAGCTTTACTTCTTCGTCTTTAGTTCCTCTTTTTACCGTTCCTTTATAATCACTGTAAAAATCGGAAGGATTTACTTTTCCTACGGAAATGACGTCTGTATTTGTAGAGATCCAGCTGATCTCTGACCATCTGGCATTTCCCACATATTTAGGAAGAACCAAGTCAGTTTTCACTTCAGAAATACTGCTATTGCTTCCTTTAATTGCATCGTCATCAACGTTTGCAACAAGTTCTTTATCCATCGTCTCTTTCACTTTATCCAGATCCCAATAGATATTAACCTGCTTACTCAGCTCTTTTACTGCATCCCCCTTAGCAAGCTCAAACGTCACATTAAAATATACGGCTTTACTGAAAAAAACTTCACTTAATTTTGCCGGGTTATAATAATAATACGTAATAGAACCATCTTCGGAAATATTTGCATAATCTTTCAGCCTCTCAAAAGATGGGGAAACGTTAACTGACTTTAATGTTACTGCAACGCCATCAAAATTGTGGGCTTTCAAATCATTTTCTAAATAAGTGATGATATTTTTATCTTCTTCAAATTCAGGTGTCAGTACACCCCATTTATAATTTTCCAGAACTTCATTTAGAATTGCTTCATCCGCATTAGCAGCTTCTGAATAAACTCTGAATTTAAATTCTTTCGTATCTTCTGCTTCGTTGCATTTAATTGTGGCTGTCAGAATCACTTCTGCTATTCCCTCTGGGGGCAAGGTTACTGCTCCGTCCCTGCTTATCACCTGAATGTTACTGGACTCCCAGGTAACCATACAGTCGTTTTCTCCTGCAGACGGCAATAATATAGTTGTTGACCCAGTGATCTTTTCCGGCTGTTCCAGTATTAAGCCCGCTTTTGCTTCCGCTACCTTTGCTGCATCTGATTTTTCGATGATGGAAGTTGACTCTGCAGTGGCTGTGGAACCATTTTCACCATAAACAATAACGGTTACATATTTGCCGATAAAATCATCCGGAATTATAAATTCGGCTGTAACAGCACCTTCTATATCTGCAAAATCAGCACCGTTTTCTGAAACTTTCCACTGATAATTCAGATTTGTCGGGATGGCACCCTCCATGCCGGCAGACACAGCGGTCAGCTTTTCTCCTGTCTTGGCTATGCCTTCGATTGTTACAGACACAACTTCCACCGGACCTGCAGGCTCGTCTTTTCCCTCCCAGGACAGTGCCGGGTAACCCGGAGTTTTTACATAATGATATGCATCCTCAATTACAATGTCATAGATGTTATCAGCGTTCAGACTGCCTATGATACTTTCGCTTTTTAAATCTGATTCTGATACGGCACCGATGGATTCATCTGTCGCTTCCGCAAGGTAATAATTAGCAGATAATTTAGCACTGCTTGTCTTCATGCCCACGATCCCATTTACTTTGGCATCATCCGTGTTTCCATCTTTGCTAACCAATCCTGTATTATAGCAATTGATCATAATCGCACCGGAGCAGCGTCCGGCTATACCGCCCAGGGTGGTATTTGCTGCACCGCTTCCGGCAGAAATACTGCCTGTGTTGTAGCAGGAATATAAGGTTCCTCCATCCTGATTTCCCACAACACCGCCCATATAGGACGCCGCTGTCTGATAATACCCGGTTACCTGGCCTTCATTGACACAGCCCTTTACCGCTCCTGCATTTTCTCCTGCTATGCCTCCAACTCTTTTGGAACCTCCGGCTTCACTTACATCTATAATACCCTGAAACTGACTGGCTTCCACTGTTCCGTTATTCTGTGCTGTAATACCTCCGGCACTTCCACGAGCTGTTGATTCTTTCAGATATATTGTTAAGCTGCTTTTGGTATTCTGAATTATACCTCCGGAAGCATTCCAGCCTGCAACTCCACCTGCTCCAACACTTGTGCTTTCAAGGACCCCCGTAAGATTTCCGATATTTTTTATCGTCCCCTGGGATTTGCCGAATAAACCACCCCATTTCTCTGCAGTATGTAAGAAAGATTTAAGATTTCAAAATTTCCCCCATCAAAGACCCCGGTATACGGATCATCCGGGCTGCCAATCGGCACCCACTCTGCACCGCTCAAATCAATATCAGCCAGCAAAACAGCATTTGCATCTGCATTACCGCTATTCACATGTTCCCCAAACCATCGCAGCTCATCCGATGTACCAATCTGGTAAATACCATTGGTTTCAGCTGGCTCTGACAGAAATTCCGTCTCCATTTCTTCACTTGCCGATGCCGTAACAGGCGCTGCTGCCATGCCAAATGCCATCGAAAATGCAAGCACCATGGATAGTGCCTGATTCAGTCTTTTTCTTCTCATGACCTTCCTCCTAGAGATAATAATTATTATATAAACATCATTTGATGTGTATATCATATCCCGGGCAGGGATGTCACTGCTTAAAAAATCCGAAAAATAAAAGCTCCCTCAACAGAATGAAGGAGCTTTTTACAAATAAAAAAGCACAATCTTCCCACCCAAAGATTATAACTGTCCAATTCAAGCAAAGTCATCTGACTTACGAGTCATACGAAGAGACACCTGTTATATTTCTATAACATGATGTCTCCAAATCCTCGTTTACAGTAGGGGTAAGCCTGTACCGGATTTTCACCGGTTTCCTTACTTCTTGTCTGGTTATTATGAAATTTACTACATAAGAGCATACACCCTTACACATTTTCTGTCCATAGAGAAAGTCTTATGATTCTAAAGGGTAAGTCGTAACTTTCTTCAGAAATTCTTATGATTCCTTATGAATCTCATACTTGTCCAAAACATGGTCTTTCCAGCAGAAATCAATCGTCCTGCCGCCCTTAATCCGAAGACCTTTTACACACCCATCCTTCCATTCTTTTGGAAGTGCAGGAAGCAGCTTTAATGCTCCGCCTCTGTCCTGAACCAGCATATTTGCAATGGCAGCGCTGCCTGCAAAATTCCCGTCAATCTGGAATGGCGGATGCATATCCCAAAGGTTTGGATAGGTGGATCTGGTAAGCAGGGTCCGCAGATATTCATAACTCCTGCTGGCATCGCCCATGACAGCAAATACCTGAACGATCCAGCCACAGCTCCATCCGGTGTGTCCGCCGCCATTTTCCAGTCTTCTTTCCAGCGTTTTGCGGCAGGCTTCTTTCAGATGGTCATCCTCTTCAAATAATTCAGCCGGATATAATCCATAGAGGTGGGAAATATGCCGGTGCCCGGGCTCTACTTCTTCATAATCAATGGGCCACTCCTGCAGCTGCCCATATTTTCCTATTTTGTACGGATATAATTTTGCTTCTTTTTCTTTGATTTCCTCCAGTAGTTCCTCATCTATTTCCAGTTCCCCGCAGATCTTTTTAAAGTCTCCAAACACTTCCCGTATAATTGTCATATCCATGGTGCAGGCATAGGTCAGGGATGCTTTTTCTCCTTCCCTGCCCGGTACAAAAAAGACATTTTCCGGAGAAGCTGACGGACAGGTTACATAATAATCTTCATATGGCACCAGCCAATCCAGGCAGAATAGGGCTGCCTGTTTTAAAACGGGATATGCATTGTTCCTTAAAAATTCTTTATCCCCGTGATATTCGTAGTGCTTCCAGAATTCTTCACACATCCACGCTCCACCCAGTGGAAAAAACGAGTAGCATCCGCTGTTTTCCTGGCCTGCATTTTTGCCGTGTGCCACTCCAACGGGATTCGTGCTCATCCAGTAATCCGTATTGTGAGATACCGTAAAGCCCCTGCATCCAAAATGTGTCTCTGCCGTTTTCTGTCCCGCAATGCTCAACCCTTTTACAAAATTAAAATATGGTTCCAGGCACTCTGCCAGGTTGCAGCTCTGGGCATGCCAATAATTCATCTGGGCATTTATGTTAGTTGTATAGTTACAACTCCAGGGCGCACGGAATTCCCAGTTCCAGATGCCCTGCAGATTCGCCGGCACGCCTCCTTCTCTGGAGGAACTGATCAGCAGATATCTGCCATATTGAAAATAAAGAGCATACATGGCTGTATCTTCTTTTCCGTCTTTCATATCCTGCAAACGCTGGTCAGTAGGCACATCCGGCTGGCTCCCCAGGTCCAGTTCCACCCGGTTGTACAAATTCATATAGTCCTTTTCGTGCTTTTCTTTCACGCCTTCATATCCGAAGCTGTTAAATTCTGCAGTAACATCCGGATTACGCACTGCTGTCAGTGCCATTATAATTTCCGATGCATTCTTTACAACCAGAACTGCCGTACCGCCTTCGAATACGATCTCATGTGTCCCATCTGTGGACAGGATCGTTAGATCTGCATGAAATGCCTGCCCGCGATCCCCCCAGATAACAGGCGTTTCGCTGTCCACATAGCTTGGATCTACATGTTCCGGACACGTCCCTTTCATACGAATCATCCCCGGCCTGCTTTCATAAACCGGTTTTAAATCACTTTCAATAGAAACACGGATTCCCATTTCCTTAACGCTGCTGCACAGCCGTATGTACATCGCTTTGGACGGAAAGCTTGCAAAGTATTCTCTTTTAAAATTCACCCCGTCAACATCGTAGCTGACACTGGCCGCAGCATGGTCAATATCCAGTCTCCGCACATAATTTACTGCATTCCCGCCATGGGCAAAATCTATTTTCAGATTTCCAAGAGGCAGATAGCTCTCCGTAAATTCCGCCAGCATTTTTTCTTCCACTAAGCACTGTGCTTCAGCATTCTTTCCTTCAAATATCAGCTTCCTTGCTTCCGGTAAAAATTCCAGAGCATTTTGATTATTCTTATCATGCTGGTAACCAGACCATAACGTTTCTTCATTTAGCCCTATGAGTTCCTGATCGATATTCCCCCAGATCATTCCACCCAGGCTGCCATTGCCGATGGGCAGAGTTTCTTCCCACCGGGCAGCAGGCTGCTTATAAAATAATTCCATAAATTCCTCCTGATTTTGGTCATTTCTTTGTTCTGTTCCATTTTATTACATCTTTGACATAAAGGGAAGAATTATTACACATTTACTATATTTACTCAAATATAAATATCTCCTCTATGGGCACACCTACCACCCTTGATATATCGATTGCCAGTTTTAGTGAAGGGTTATATTGTGCTTTTTCCAACCGCATTATGGTTTCCCTGCGGACTCCCACAGCATTTGCCAGCTCCTCCTGCGTCATTTCTTTCAACTGTCTGAATTTTTTTAAATTACACTCGAAATCAGCCCCCATACTATTCCACTTCCTCTGTATCGTATTTATAGAGCAGGTAGCTCGAGAGGAAAATAATTAATGCAATGATAAGGGAAGAAGAAACGATATAAGCAATAGCAATCACATCGGTACTTAATTTATTTCCCACAAATCCCATCAGCCAAGTTACAAAAAACAATATTGAAAATCCTGTTTTTAAAGCTGATAAATCAGCTCTTGTCTTCTCTTCTTTAAATCGCTCGTCAATAAGTGTGTTGCTCAGCTTCGCTTCATAGAAAAAGCCAAAGAAACCAAAAAAGACAAAGAACATAAAAGGCCAGACCGTCCGCTGTTGCAGATACGTCATAATTCCAAAGAATCCGAAAAATCCAAAAAATCCAAACCAGCCGAATTTCGGATTTAAGCTTCTCGTTTTATTTTTATCTCTGTTGGTCATGTTTACTTTTAAAGAACTCTTAATCATACTGATCACAAAATAAAACATGTAAATTACCAGGCAGCCAGTAACGACAATCATTGGCAGATCATTCATCTGGAATTGATAAGTGCTGAAATCCATTGGCTTTACAAGCCTACCTTCGTTATAAACAGAAGCATAAAATACTGCAGCAAATTGTAAAATAATCAAAATAACCAACACCGTAAACTTCTTATTTCTTTTCATTGATATCCCTCCTTGAAAGTGATGTATTTATCTCTTTATATGATAAATATATCACTCTGCAGTGTGGATGTCAAGACTGTTTTGATACAAATATATCACTTTTAAAAAATTGGCTACTTACCTATGGCATTTGTCGGCTGGTTGTTAGTTTTTGGTTATAAAATGTGACGTGTAACATAGTGTGTTTTGGTTGTTTATTCAGCTTGTCACACAAACGAGGCAGTATAACCCATATGGAATTATACTGCCCTTAACTTATATTTTCTTAGCTTATAATTTGCTCCGTTACTTTTAGATGGGTCCCGGAGTACTATGGTAGCATTTTTATTTGCTTTGCCTGCTATTTTCTTCGTTTTCTTTGAAATCTTATCAAAGGAAGACGGCTTTACTAGATTTAAGGTTTTTACATGCTTCTGAAGCCAGCTAAACCCCAATATAGCCCCCCTAAATAGCATACACCATAATCCTAATATACAAAATCCACCAACCACATTTTAATCTTCCTTAACAAACTCTTCTTTGTCAAAATACAATGCAAAGTCTCATCTTTCAGCTGCTCTGCCTTTTCCCTCTGCTCCTCTGAAACATCCAGATCACCATAAACTGCTCCCTGTACCACATCCAGTGTTTCCCTGAATTTTTCTCCAAATTCTTTAGAATATTTTTCAGAAAGAATATCTACATAGCCATAATGGGATCCCTTTGCTTTTGGAGTCTTATCATAGAGAAGTAAAAATAAAGTATAAGCATAGAGATGCTTTACCGCCAGCCTATTATCCGCTACATGGAAGCTCTTTTTACGATTTGCAAGTTTCCTTCTATAATAAATTACATAGATCAGCCATGATAAGATTAAAATGACAGCCAGAGCAACTACAGCAATCAACAGAATCTTTTGTACGGGTACTTCTGCTTTTTTACCCGTCTTCTTTTTCTTTAATTCCTTTTCCTCATCTTTTATCTTCTCCGATTTGCCGGCGTCATCTGACTGACCGCCGTCTCCCGTAAGTGCAGGAGCCTGTGAGAATTCCGGTCTTTCCATAATGCCCAGATAAGGTGGTGTTGCTTCCATAGGTACCCAGCCAATGCCGTCCTGATAGACTTCTGCCCAGGCGTGGGCGTTTTCTCCGGTAATTTCGATTGGTTCATAAGCCTCCACACCTTTTACATCCTCCGGTGTCACAAGATAACCCTCCACATATCTTGCAGGAATACCCAGATAACGGTACATCAGAACTGCAGCTGTTGCATAGTGGGCGGAATATCCTTTTTTCTGGCTCTGAAGAAACCATTGCAAAAAATCATAATTTCCTGTAAAGGTATCCACTTCTTCGGAGTATTCTATATTCTTGTCCAGATATCCCATAATCAAGGCATTTGCTTCTTCATAGGGATAATGAGCACTTCCTGATGCCTCTTCTATTTTCAGAAGATTTTTCAGAATCTGTTTCTGGTGGTCCGGTATATCCAGGTAATTCCGGTAGATAAAGGCATTGTAGTAACTTTCGTTTCCTGCGTATTCCGCTGCAGTATCACTATTCCTGATTTCATAAAACTCTGACGCCAGTGTAGGATAACGTTTCACCAGATTACTGTTTGCAGTATAGTGATACAGGCGGTTTCCAAACAATCCTTTTGACTTTAAGGAAACATCCCCCATATTTTTGCTCCCATCTATCTTACCGGGATCTGACTTCAGTTCATAGGGCGTATAAATGTACTTACTGTTTGCGTTTACATTCTGTACCGTAATCTCCACAGTCTCATCATCTGTTTTTCCATTTTCCAGCTGATTTACCAGAGAGAGCTGGTTTAATCCATTAAAATTTGTTTCGTGAAGCCAGTAAAACAGGTCCTTCGCTTCATAATAGACAGATTTTTCTAGCTCCTCCCAACCATTCTGGGTGTAAGTACTTCCAACAAACCCGCGCAAATACAGGGATTCCGGCTTGTCCATCAGAACTTCCAGTGCAGTTGTATCCTTCAGTGTCAGATTTCCCAGTCCCTTAAATTGACCCTGCGTAAAAGAATTTGTCTTCTCTTTTTCGTAGCGTATATTGGAAATTGTTTTTGCTATTCCTTCTTTTACCGACTCTGCAAATCCTGCTTTCGTGTAGCTATCTACAGATACTGTACTGACCATCAATCCCAGGATAGCTGCAAAAGCAACCGTTAATATTCCGGATACCTGCAGGATTGCCAAATATTTACCATTGCCAAATGCCCTCCGTTTTTTCCTGCCATGTACAAAAAAACTCAATAGAACCATTACGGAAGCCAGCATCAATATCACAGGTATAATACCATAGTTTTCACCAGTACATAATTCCATCACCAATAATGGCAATACACTTATGCATAAGAGTAATATACTGCGCAGCCGGATAATTACATTTACAACTACAGCAGACAGCAGGCAGCTCCATATCCAGAACAGGCAAAGGGCGATTCCATATGATTCCTCAGATATACCAATATCATAAACTTTCAGGAAAATTCCAAAGTTTCTGCCGGCTGCCTGCCCAATCCGGTTCATGGTCAGCAGAAAGCCGTCCAGCATCAACTCCTGGCGTATTAAGAGGAACAGGATTCCAACAGCAGCCAGAAGCGCCGTACCTGCCTTCACATAACGGCTGTACTTTCCCTGTAACTGCAGCAGTGTCAGGATCAGCAGTCCAAAAGCTGCCGAATAGTATACCTGCACCGGCAGATCAAGAAGATAAATAAAAGACAAAGAGATGCCAAGATAAAGCAAAAAAGCCGGAAGTAATCCTGCCAGCAAGTTTAGCACACCTTCTCTGCCACTATTTTTCCGATCCTCCAATTGAATTGTAATCTGAGATTTTTTCTTATCTGTATTTTTCTTTCCATTTTTCATATCTTACATCCCCTATATTACCAACTGGCATAATTCTTCTGTCAATGTCTCCGGTGTAAATACTACCAGCGAATGGTCCAAATTTCCGGATACTTCCTGCTTACTTATCCTGCACTGCAAAACAGCAACGGAACAAATCTCACTTAAGCATTTCAGATCCTCTCCGCCATCTGACGCCGTAATATAGACCACATGGGCATATGGATTGTCAATACAGTCCTCCAAATAGTAGTGAAGGCTGGTCTCTCCCTGCTCTTTACTTTGAATACCCAGAAACCCCGCCGTCATCTCGGCTAATTCATCCACCGATGTAACATCCTGCCGGCGGAAGAGGGCCTTGCTCTGATCATACCACCCTAAGGTGTGAAGATGCCCCTCCTGGATCAGAGACTGGGATACCGATAAAAAAGCTTCCATCATTGCATCGCGAAGCGCGGCTGTTTCTTTCTTCTTTTCAAAAGATGCTGTTTCGTATAAAAGAAGTATGGAATTTTCTACCGGAAGGCTTAGCTCCTTCACATACAGCCCATCCAGCTTGCCGGATACCTTCCAGTGTATATTTTTCGGACTGTCTCCCTCCTGATATTCCCGCATGCCAAATATTTCACTGGGATCATCCCCTCTTTTACTGTCTGAGTAAGTAATGCTGTCCCAATTAGCACTCAGGCTGTCGCTGATTTGTACATTTGCAGGAAATATATCGGGCAAAATCACAATATGCCCATATTGATCCGTGTTCTCCCGAAGGGTAAAGATCCCCAGCCAGTCATATAAAGTTACTTTTTCAATGGTCACCTGCACATTTCCGCAATATCTGCTTTTCAGATTCCAGTTCAGCTTTTCCGTTTTTTTAGCCGGTATGGCGCAGTAAATCTCCTGCTCTTTCATCTCTCCGGTCAGCTGATTGAAAAACTGAAGACAGCAGCACACTTTTAACACAGGGAAAATACTCTTATTTTGAATGCTGAGTTTCCCCTGTACCTGCTTTCCCTTGCCTGCCATGGATACCGCCTGAAATGAATACGACAATTTATGCCGGGTGGTTAATATGGCTGCCCCGCAGACAGGAAGGATTGACACAGAAGCGATCAGAAGGAAAAATGCCCAGTATGAATCTGAATAGATGTATAGGATCACCGTACCCAGCAGCCATACTCCATAGCATATTCTTGTCTTTAACATAAAGTCCTCCTGGTTATGATATTTCCGGTACGGAAACCGTTTTTGTAATTTCTTCCATAATAGACATGGCAGATACTCCGGTTACCTTTGCCTTGGGATGGAGTATCACACGATGGCTGCTGACGGACGGAAATATCCCGATGACATCTTCCGGTGTTACATAACCACGTCCAGCTATATAGGCAGATGCTTTCGCCATATTATTCGCCGCATATGCACCACGGGGACTTACGCCCAGCTGAATATATTCATGGCTCCTGGTTGCTTCTGCAAGCCTTGTAATATACCGCAGTATCTCATCTTTTACCTTGACCCTGGACACTTCCATCTGCATCTCTTCCAAATCGTCCTTATTGATTACTGCTTTGATTGTATCCAGCGGCTGTATTTCCTGACGATCCTTTAAGATATTGACCTGACTCTCAAAATCCGGATATCCCATTTCCAGTTTTACCATAAAACGGTCTAACTGGGACTGGGGAAGCAATTGTGTACCGGCGGAACCAAAGGGGTTCTGAGTGGAAATTACAACGAAAGGCTTTGGAACCTCATAAGTATTTCCGTCAACAGTTACATTTCCTTCCTCCATAACTTCCAGAAGTGCAGCCTGGGTCTTACTGGAGGTACGGTTGATCTCATCTGCCAGCAGCAGGTTACACATAACTGCTCCGGGCTTATAAACAAACTCACCGCTTTTTTTATCATATACCGTATATCCTACAACATCGGATGGGATAACATCAGGGGTAAACTGAATTCTCCTGTAATCCAGTCCCAGTGTTTTGCTGATTGCAAGTGCCAGTGTGGTCTTGCCCACTCCGGGTATATCTTCCAGTAAAATATGTCCCTTTGCCAGAATTGCCATCAGCACTTTTTGAATCACTTCCTCTTTTCCTACGATAACCTTTTGTATTTCCTGAACTAACTGTTCTGTATGCTTCATGTATGTATACCTCACCTTCTTGACATTTAAAATATTCCGTGTTTGATATTAATTCTCTTTAATTTTCTCCCGATTGGACCGATTCCCAGCATCAGAAAAACCACATTGGATATGGCATATTCAATGCTTACCGGAAGTGCCATAGCCAGTACCGTCAGATATCTCGCCAGGCTGAAGCTCCCATCAAATGAAAGTACCGTCCATATGTCCATAATGGCCGAATATCCAAATCCCGCCAGGAACCCGTATGCCGCCAAAATCACTCTTTTCTTCAAAATTTTCTGCATTACCGGCAGCCCCGCAATCAGCCCCAGGCTTCCCCAGGCAAGCATCTGAAAAGGTGTCCAGGGCCCCTGCCCATAAAACATATTTGAAATAATAGCTGACAGCGATCCGATTAAAAATCCGGATTCCGAACCCATATAAATTGCAGCGATCACCACTATCGCTGTTACCGGTTTGAAACCTGGCGTCACTGCAAAAATCAATCTTCCCACAACAGATATTGCCACCATGACAGCCAAAACTACCATTCGGCGTATGCTGCCTTCCTTTTTTTCATATGCCATGTAAAATGGTATGCAGGCAAGAAATGCAATCAGAATTGAGATCAGATTATACTTTCGGTCCTGAAACATACGCACACCGAAAATAATTACCCCCACAGCTGCCAGTATCAGCAGGATATTTATCGTTATCCGCTTTTTACTCATACCTGCTTCCTCCCGGTTTTCATGCACATAGCGATAACATCTTCACAGGTAACTACATCCCTGTACATATGCCTTGCAATCCGGTTTGCTGCCGTGGTATAAAAACTGTTATTGCAGAAAAAATTCTTTGGAAGATCGATGGAGGTAACTTCTTTGTCAAAAAACATGCCGCACCTGTCCGATGCCTCTGCTGCAAATTCCACATCATGAGTTACCATCAGTATGGTTATCCCATTTTTCTTTAGATCTCTCATAATTTCCAGCAACCGATTCTTGGAAGATGCATCAATCCCCTTGGTTGGTTCATCCAGCAGCAAAATTTTAGGTTTTAACAGCAGCATTTTCCCTATGGCTGCTTTCTGCTGTTCACCGCCGCTTAAATCATAGGGGTGCTTGGGAAGAAGGTGTTCAATTTCTAACATCTTGGCAGTCTGCTCAATCATACGGCCCATTTCTTCCTTATCATAGCCCATCACTTTCCCCATTTCCTCATAGTCTTCCCGTACACTTTCCTTTAAGAATACCGTCTGGGGATTCTGAGGCAGTGACGCAAGGATCTGGCGGTACAATTCATTTCCTTTATACGCTTTCTGTTTCTTACCGAAAATTTTGATTTTTCCTTTATATGCATGATTTACATGGGAGATCACACTGAGCAGCGTGGTTTTTCCGGAACCGTTGCTTCCCAAAATGCTAACGATCTCTCCTTTATATAATTCCAGACTGACACCCTCCAGGATATCCGGCAGCTCCCGTTCATAACGGAACCAGACGTCTTTCATGGACAGTACTATTTCCTGCTTCAGCCCTTGTTGCGTGAATTCATCATCCAGGTGGATGGATTCGCTCTTCTGGTCCAGTTCTTGTTCCTCCTTATACCAGGTACTTAAAAACTGGCGCCCCTCTCTTACCGTAAGCGGACAGGCACAATCCACATCCAGCCCGTTATAGATCCGCACTGCACTGGGCAGTCCAAGCATCATTTTATGGTTTGCTTTAATTTCTTTTAATTTCTTACCTGCATCCCTGGGATTCTCCCACAACAGCAGCTTACCCTTTTCCATAATCCCAACTTTATCCGCAGCCGGGAAAACATCTTCCAGGCGGTGCTCTGTCAATATAATCGTAGTTCCAAGCTCCCGGTTCAACTTTACAAGGGTAGCGATAAAATCCGATGATGCAATGGGATCCAGCTGGGAAGTGGGCTCATCCAGAATCAAAAGTTTGGGCTGCATTGCCATAATAGATGCCAGATTCAGCAACTGCTTCTGCCCTCCGGAAAGCTCAGAAGTATTTCTGCGAAACCAACCGTCTATTCCAAAAAAGCAAGCCATTTCTCCCACTCTTCTGCGAATAATCTGATTATCAAGCCCCATATTTTCCAGACCAAAAGCAAGCTCATGCCATACTTTATCCGTGACAATCTGGTTTTCCGGATTCTGCATGACATATCCGATATCACAGGCACTGACACGGTCTGTTAATTCCTGCTGCCTTACCCCCCGATAACGCACTTCTCCGTCTTTCCCCCCGTGGGGTGCAAGCTCTCTCTTTAATAATCGAAGCAATGTGGTTTTACCACAGCCGGACTCCCCGCACAGAACAATAAACTCTCCCTCTTCTACCGAAAAGCTCACATGATCCAGTGCACTTGCCTCCTGTTCCGGGTATGTAAAACTTAAATTCTCGACCTTAAGTATTTCCATTGTATTTTCTCCTTCAATTCCAGTAATCCAGGCAGTATCATAAATAATAAAACAACAGCATACCGGAAAATATCTCCGGCTTTCTTTCCAATCCCGGAGACAACCGGATAGTAGTAAAAGTCAAATTTTCCGGCAAAATAATTTCCACCTATATACAACATCATAATTCCAATCGCTGTAATTAAAATACCATCTGCTTTCCGAAACCGGAAAAGAGAAAAATTCTTTCTTCCCGACAGCCCGTATCCTCGCGCTTTCATTGCATCGGCGGTTTCAATAGAGTTTTCAAGAGACCAGGACAGCAGGCTGTCAAATACCCGCATAGAACTCCCCAGCTTGTCAAACTTGCTGTCACTTGCATACAGTCCCATTGCCTTCTGTGCCTGGTTAATTTTTTTGATCTGTACTTTAAAGAAGGGAATAAAGCGCAGCGCCATAGACAACACCAGTGACAATTTCGGAATCGTTTTCCCAAACAGATACAAAAACTTATCCGATGTCATAATAACGTTCAGGCATTTACACCAGAACATTACACCCACAATCATGACGGCAATTGCTCCTCCATACATAATCGCTTCCAGGGTAACCGGATTGTCGTTCATGAAAAATAAAATCGTCTCTCCATTATGTGAAAACAGAGGATTGGTAATTGCAACCAGAAGAAAGAGGAAAAAATAGAATACCAGGTTGCGCGCCACGATACGGGCGGGATGCAGCATGGAAAAAAAGAGAATTGCACCAAACAGCGTACACAGTAAAATTACCGGATGCGTAGAAAACATAGTAAACAAAATAACACATACATAATATGTAAATAATACAATCGGATGGAATTTTTCAAAACCGCTCATGTCTTTCTCCTTCGCTTACTCATTCTTCTGTCTCAGTATTCTTGCTGTCATTTTGCGTATCGAAGCTTCCTCCAATATCCCGTCCAAGGTCACAGGTATAAACAAATTCGATTACATCTCGATCCTTTGGTTTATATCGGCTGCACCCATAGTCCGGAAATGCTCCATTAACCCGGTACATCCATCCGCTAAGGGGACCGCAGGAATATTCATACAGAAAATTTATCCCCTGAATGTAGGCACTTCCGTAAACGTTATCCTGTGCCCCCTGATATTCCATCTGAATTTTTTCATGGCGCGTGGCACGGTTCAGAATATCAAAAACAGTGTCCTTCGGACGAAGTACATATTTTGTCGGTGCTAAAATCACACCGTCTGCCGGAACATATTTTGCATCCTGCAGCTCCGGCGCCAGCCGGTCCCAGTTATCCAGGATCGTATCACACCGGATGCTAAATGTAACAGTCTGGGAATCTTCTGTAATATCATCCACATGAGTCAGGTAATAATCTTCCACAGACTGAAACTTTGTACCTTTAAACAGAACAATGATAATGATAGCCGCAAAGGCAAGTATCAGTAAATCTTTTTTCATTTGTGTACCCATTTCCTATCACCGATTTCTGTGACAGTGCCACTGCAAAAAAAGGTTAAAAACCTTTGTGACTTCCTTTCTAATTCCTATTTTTCAAGCTTTATGGAGTGACAATGATTTTAGGCTTAGGCTTAATTGTCGTCTTCGTCATCTTCGTCTTCATCGTCATTTTCTCTTATATATTTCTCATTTTTCAGCCGTTTCCTTCTGCCCATGCGTATAGCCACAATAACAACCAGAATAACCACCAAAACTACCGCTGCTGCTGCTGCAATTATCGCGTTCAGCTGGTTCTTAATTCTGACATTTGCCTGAAGGATATCCTCGTACTGTAAAATCTTGGTCTGGTCATATGCGCTTAAACTTTCAATTTTTCGCTGAATTTCTTTAACTTTTTCTTTGTCCTTTAAAGAAATTTTATCCAGTGGATAAAGCTTCTTCGTAACTTCCTCATTGACTGATTTAATAGTCTCTTTAATCTGGTCAATTTCTTTTATTTTTTCTTCCAGCTTTTCTTTGTATTGCTTATAGTCTTCTTTATTCTCCGATTTGCGGTATTTGTCCAGAAGAGTGACCACTTCTACGTAAGATTCGCTGGTAATGGGATCGGGCAGGCTGTCCACCTTTTTTACATCTTCCTCTGTAAAATAAATATTTGCGGACATTGCCAGCTCCTGTCCAAACAGAGAAGTGACCGTACCGTTTCCCTTTGTATTCAAATCCATATGTTCTGACAATGGCTCTGAGTTGTTTGCAATCCCTTTTTCAGCCATTTTATCTGCCAGGACAGCATAAGAGGAAACATAGCTTCTTTCTTCTGCCGGAATTTGTTCATATGCATCATAAACAGCTGTGATTTCCTCCGATGCTGCATCCTCTTTCAGGTTATGTATCCTGGTCTCCAAATCCGATATCTGCTTTTTTAGTTCCGCAGTCTGCTCCGGACGGAAATCATATAAATTTCGCATTCCTCCATAGTAGCGGCACAGAGCTGTCAGCGCACATAATGCCTGGTCACTCGCCATGGTATTGGATTTATCCGGGTCGGCATTCGGATTCTCCTCATCATATTCTTTCGAATGGATAAACCCGCCTTCTTCCATATGGTACTGCATCAATCCATCAATGACGGTATTTCCATTTTTGATAAACCGCTGATCATTTCCCGGATCAATACCAAGGCTTGTTAATGCGATCAACACCTGAGAACAGCTTTCCGAATTCTCCGATCCCCAGCTTGTGAAACCGCCCGATTCCTGCTGGCTGGATGAAAGGAATTGCAGGGCTTCGTCCACAACCTGCCGGACACTTTTTACCTGATCCTGCTTCGTTCCCTGCTGCACATAGCGATAGGTCTTCTCACTGTTATAGTAAGGTGCCAATGCCTGAAGCGCCATGGCAGTCATATCTACATCCGATTGCGGATCCATGGATGTCAGATTAAACCCGCCATCCTTAATCTGACTGCTGAGAATCTTCTCCAGCAACCCCTCTCTCGTATCTGCCGCATCCGCCGGAATATCATATCGCATACTATCCATGAGCAGCAGTCCGAAGATCAGTCCGTTAGTTCCCTGTGTACCCAGCGACATTACCTTGCCCCGATTATAGCTGCCATCCGCCACCAGATCGACTGGATTGCCCTCCTGGTCCTCTCCTATAGAAACCGGATCTCCTCCTGCTGAGAGCACCGCCAGTCCGATTCTCTGCCATTCCGTCGCTTTTGTACGATCCAAATATCCGTTTTCCTGATAGGATTTACTGATATACGCTGCCGTAACGGCAAGATAAGCATTGTAATCATCTGCATATCCGCTTCTGCCTATGCCAATAGCCGCCCAGTCGCCTGCAGTCGATCCCACACTGTCCAGAAAAACTTCTGACATCAGAGGTTCGTCCAGGCTGACGCCTGAAATAGCCTTGCGCCAGTTTATAATTTCCTCCATGACATTTAACAGTTCGTCCGGGGTATAATCTTTGTGGGAAGCTTCTGCAGTAATTGTAAATATGCCTGCAAGGATACAGCAGGCTGTACACATTACCAGAAGCTTCTTTATTAATTTATCTGCGTTCATTTTTAATCTCATGATGATTACCACTCCTTATCCCAGATGACTGATCCGGTGTCGGTGCCGTTTTGATTGCCATCTGGTGACGGATTATTACCGCCCATTGCGGCGCCGCCACCGATGTCCTTGCCATATGCGAGGGTGAATCGGATGCGGATGTCGTCACCGTCTTTTGGAACATAATCAGCAAATCCAATATTGGGATATTCTCCATTTACGGAATACATCCATCCGGAACCAATTGTAAAGTCCATTTCTCCTAATTGATTACTTCCCCGACACTTTTCTAAATGAAGAACTTGTGCCGTACCGGCATCCCATTCTACCAGTTTTTCCATTAGATCTTCCGGTATCTGGAGAGTTTCATAAAGATTATAATTGGCTTTTATCGCTTTTAGATAGTAAGCCTCGTCTAAAGAACCGGTTATTTCTGTCTCAATCCCATATTTACCCAGGATTCGTTCTAACACATATGCCAGATTTTCTCCTTGTTTGATATCAACAGTTTCATCAAATATACTTGAAGCACCAACTGTTGTTGCCTCCATGGAAATATGCATTGTTCCTACTATTTTAGGACTGCTGGTGATCGTGAATGTTCGATCTTGTTCTTTTTGGTGATTTGTATCATAAGCCCATACCCTGATTGAGTACGTGCCGTCCGGTACACTGGCATTATAGCTTATCTTATTTATATTGGGATATACAGGTGTCATTTCTTCACCATTTAAATATACTTTTATATCACTGGGCTGGATATATACACCCTTATAATCTTTTGCTGCGACATAAAAGGTGAATAATTCAGGAACTGTTTCCCCACTGCTTTCTATCTCCGCAAGATCCGTTATGATTACAGGCGCACGCGGATCTTCACCATCTTCACCAGGACCAGTCGCAAATGTATACTGGACGTAACAAGGTTCAGAATAACTCCCATTATCATCATATGCTGTCAGTTTAAATTCATATGTATCGTCCTTTTCAAAAGCCATCGTATAATTACCATTACCATCATCCGTCAGTTCATTGCCCTCACAGATAACTTTCATGCCTACTTTTTCTCCACCCCTTAACCCATAGGCGTAAAAAGTAATTTCCGGGATATCTACTACCTCAAAATCCCACAGATTTGTACTTATGGATAAATCACTGATGGGTTTATCATAGATTATGGTATATTCTTTCTTCTCACTGACCTCACCTTCTGAAGCAGAAATCGAGAAATGGTTCTTACCTTCCATTAATTCAGTTTTATATTTATTAGAGTCTGATGTAATGGTTTTTCCATTTAAAGTGACTATAACAGGAATTTCTTTGCCTGACAGTTCTGCGTATGCAGTAAATGCATACGCACTTTTTGTCACAATATCATTGTCCTTAATATCACAGTTTATTTGTATTTTCAAAAGTTCTAAAAAAACCGTATAAGTTCTAGAAACTGTGAATTCCTTCTTATCTTTATCCCGATAGACTACAGATATTTTAATTTGATTCTCACCGGGAGACAATTTAGCATATCCAGTAAAATCGGTATCTCCATCATTATTTAACTTTACAAATGTGTTTTTTACAGTTAATTCCTTATTTAACTGGGTAATGGTAAACGAGTAATTACTATTGGTAACAGTTTCTCCATCAATTATAGACGATTTAAAATATTCATTTTTCTTGTCTCCATTTTTATCAAGCTCTTTGTTATTGTTTTCTTTTCCGCTTCCACCTGTTCCGTCACCATTATTGCTACCATTGCCATTGCCATTGCCATCTTGCCCGTTAGAGCCACCGGAATTTGTATTTCCGTTACCACTGCCTCCGCTATTTGCTCCCTGATTACCTTTCTGATTTCCAGCTCCGGTAGTTTGATTTTGTTTTTCTGGAGATTTATCAGAACTTTTATTGTTTTTCTTTTCTTCCTTTTTCTGTTCTTCACTGGAATCAGTATTTACTTTGGAAGTTGTTGCCGATGGTATTCCTTTTGGCAAAGTAGATACCACTTCATTTGTACTAGTCAATTTTACCAGGGAGCTGTCTTCTGACAGTCCCTGGATCGGATTGGATGGCATAGCTGAAGCCTGGCTGTTTAGGGCATTTATAAAAGTTGCTGCTATCAAAACAATCACAAGAAGTGTTGTTATTCCGGTTGAAGCACTTCTATGTTTTTTTACACTAGCCTTGATATATGCCCATAATTTTTTCATCTTTATACCTCCTTGAATAGCACAAGCTGGCTTGTGCTATTCCTTAATTAGTCGTTTGAAAGTGCTTTTCATTGAAACTTATTTATTTCTTAATCTTTAATTTCTTGACAGAGCTGTAGGAACCGTAGATGTATTTACCAAGTGAATCTTTCCGATAAGCTCTCACTCTCACATAATATGTCTTTTTCTTTTTTAGTTTTGAAATCGTCTTGCTTGTTCCTTTCATTGTAACTGTTTTCATACTTTTACGAAAACGTTTATCTAAAGCATATTGTACTTGATATCCCTGAGCATTTTTCACTTTTTTCTTCAACACGACTTTTAACTTTTTGGAACCCGTATTGGTAAGGTCTTTTAATACTGGCTTTGCCGGCTTCTTTACCTTTTCCCACTTCGCATAGAGCGTATAATTACTGCCTTTTCCTTTTTGAATCTTTTTAATCTGCTTTTTAAACTTACGGTCGGTATACCATCCTTTAAAGAGATAACCTGCCTTTTTCGGTTCCTTTAAGGTAATGGTTTTATCCCCGTTATAAGTAATCGGATTTTTACTGTAATTACTTCCTCCGGCAAGCACATAAGTAAGACTGTAATTAGACACTGCTACATTACAGCTAACAGTCAGATTTCCTACTTTAGCCGTGATTACCGCCGAACCGGCACCCTGTCCGGTCACTCTTCCTCCTGATACCGTTGCAACTTTATTATTGCTGCTGCTCCATGAAATTGTTCTGTCAGAGGTGGTATTAGCAGGCACGTACCCTATGGATAACAAGCTGCTCTGTCCCTTTACAAGCGCAATATTGTTCTTATTTATAGTCAGGTTTTTAAGGGGCGACTGTACAACTACCCTGCATAATACTGAAAACTTACCAACATTAGCGGTAATTGCTGCTTCTCCGTTAGCAATTCCTTTTAACTGGCCATTTTGCACAGTAACTACTTTGTTATTGCTGCTGCTCCATTTTACTGTTTTATCGTTTATCGTATTTATCGGATTATACGATACCTGAAGGCTGGCACTGGCTCCTACATCTACAGTTAACTGATATGTGTTAAGCCCAATACTCTTTAGCTGGAGACTTAATATTCTTGCATACTCTGATTCTGCATTTACCAGAATCTGATACTCCTCCTGAGTTACAAAAGCACGCTGATCTTCCTTCAAGATATCATATGCTGCCCGTGCTGACAGGATTGCATCCTTACTGCTCATTGATACGGTACCAATTGCAGCAATCTTATCAATTACCTCTTTTGCCTTTTTATAATTATATTTCATATTCGAAAGAATTTTTTCTGCCTGAACTAATACCTGATAATTGGAAATCATTTTCTTCTGACTCGCTGTCATTCGTCCGAAATCACGACGAATGGATACCAGCTCCTCTTCTTTATCCAGTGTTACCTCTCCAATAGCATCAATCCGCGCAATTAATCCATCAGCCAGAATTTTGTCCTTCTTCAAATTTTCCAGATCCATCTCGGTCCGAAGCAATGTATAATAGTTTTCTACTAATACTTTCTGTATATTATTTTCCAGTGCATCATATGAAGCTCTGGCTGCAATGATTTCCGGTTCCATCTCTAAGGAGATTTCTCCTCCAAAAACCAATATTTTATTTACAACATCCATAGCAGCTACAAAATCTACTTCCGTTGCCAGTTTCTGAGCCATATCATACAACTTTTTCTCTGCTTCCATAAGACGTGCCAGTATTCCTGCCTCTATCTGAGTCCTTTCATCTTCTGTAAGCATTAAATATGCTGCATGGGCTTCTGTAATTAGTTGAAAACTATTGTCTTCAAGGTTAAGGTCCTCATTCTTTGGAATTACTAATATCTTTTCCTGTACCAAAGCAATTCTCTCAGCACTCTCTAATAATGAAGCAAGTATTTCTTCTGCAGACTCCAGATTTCTCATGCTTTCTGCATCCACCAATTCTTTTTGCTCTTCACTAAGTTCATTATAAGCTCCTCTGGCTCTTTCCACTAATTCCTGAGATTCTAATGTTATCTCACCTATAGATTTTATAAGGTCCACTACTTCTTTTGCCTTATTGCTATTTTCTACAAGTACTGCAAGTTTTGCCTCTGAGTCAACCAGTTTACTATAGTTTGTAACCAGTTCTTGATCGTCTTCCGATAATAATTCATAGGTTGCTCTGGCCTCCGATATAGCTTTCTCATCCTGCAGTGTGACTTCAGTTTTCAAATTATTGATTAACTCTATTACAATTTTACTTTCTTCCATCCCTGCTTCTATAGCAGCAAGCTTTTCTTCTGCCTGAACCAAACGCTTATAATAACGAGCATTAATTTCTGCCTGCTGTATTGCATACAGTCCATCATAGATTTCTCTCGCTCTTTTAATTTTAGACCTGTCTGAAATTGTTAATGCCTCTACATCTAACTTATTTACAATAGCGAAAAATTCGTTTAATCCGGTAGTGTAGTTTACAATCCATTTTGCATAGAATGATTGTGGTCCATAGCTGCCTTTCGGTATCTCTGTTACCGGTTCCCCAGTAAATGAGGGATTTCTGTACCAACCTTTGAATATACACCCATCTTTCGTTATCTGCTGTTCTGTTGGCAAAACAATCGTATCACTATAAGGAGTGTAATTCTCCGGAATAACAACTCCCTGGGCAAGTGTTCCTTCTCCAAGATTTGTACTTATGGAATAATTATTTTGTCCATACTGTGCATAAAGCGTAATATCTTTTTCCGGCATTGATAATAATTCTCCCGGCTGATAAAAACTTCCGCTTCCATCCTGCTTTGTATTCCATCCGATAAATTCCTGTTCATCAAGTGAAGTAAAAACGGGCATTGTTACTTCTGCATAGGGACTGTATTCCTTTACATCTTCTTTTTCTGCAGCATGATCATTACCATCAAAAACAACTGTATATGAGGCAGGCGCCATTTCCTGATAACTTCCATCCATCATATCAGTCATATCATACAATGTATTTTCCTTATTTATAAAACGGTCATAAGCAATTAAGCCATAAACCGCCTGATCTGTAGCCATTCCATTAACGGATGTTCCTGCACCACCGCCGCCATCAAAACCGGATGTTATGTGCTTAAATCCTCCAGACCCCGGTGATGCTCCACTTTTTGAAGCCCAGAAAGTAAGAAGCGCGTCAATCATATTGTTTGTGTTGACACCATCCTGTACCATGCCCTTCTGAATGAATCCACATCTTTTACCAATATTCGGAAGCTCCACATTTGAAGACATCGGATCAATATTTAAAGCAGTCAATGCCACAATAACCTGAACAGTAGATTCCGCATTAACATTTCCCCATCCCTTAAATGCACCATTTGCTGCCTGCAATTTACTGAGTTCCAGAATCCCGCGCTCCACAACTTTTAAAAATTCACCATAAGGTGTATCTGCTCCACTGCGAAGGTATTTTGCCTGATCCAGATAATACGGTGCCAAAGCCTGCAGTGCCATTCCAGTTACATCCGGATCCGGAAAATTGTTTATCAGTGAAAACCCTCCTTTTGTCCCATCCTTCTGCTCTAGTTCTTTACTAACTATAAAATCTATCATTCTTCCATATGTATTCACATCACCAGGATCAGCATCGGATGGGTTTTTCATAAAAGAATACCCACCGGTATTCATAGCGATAATTTCCCAAATTGGACCGTTTATTCCCTGCAAATAAGAAAATTTATAAGAAGATGATAACTTTTCAATAAAATTATAACCTCGGATATCAGTGATATCATAACCCAGAGCAGTGAGTGCTAATATGACCCTGGACCACTCCGTTGACTTTGCAAAATCCAATTCGCCTTCTCTGTCAACCACATACTGCTCAACCCTTTTCAAATAGTCACTAAAATATCCCTCGTCAATATAATTCATATAATCAGCGCCAATATACATTCCCCGCAACAGATCCATTACCGACCATTCTCCGTTATTAGTTCCTACACTGGGTTCTTTCACATGCTCCAGGATATACCGTGCTCCTGCATTGATATAGAATCTTATACCAGGCTTTTCATCTTCCCAGAATCGTACATCCAGATTCTGATTTGCCTCATTGGGGTTCCACGCTTTTGCCTGCACCTTAAGAGAGGTAACCGGAACGATTCCTAAAATCATTACAGCTACTAACACCAGGGCAACTACCCTTTTACAAAAAACTTTCCATTTCATAACCATCCTCCTTCATTCCGCGAATAAGTTTAAATATTACCAGGGGAATAAACCTGCCCACAGTTGTGAGCTAGATTTACAAAACCCTTCTCAAATTATGCTTATTTTATAACCTTAATATTTACGGTTTTAGATTTGCCATTTTTGCTCCTCACCTTAATCTTGCAATGTCCTGCCTTCTTCGCCCTTACAACGCCTTTCGAATTTACAGTAGCTATTTTTTCATTCGATGATTCAAAGTAAATTTTTTCCGTTGCCGTAATTGGTTTTCTGACAACTGTAATCGTTGCCTTTTTCCCTTTTTTCAGTTTCATACTGCTCTTATTAACTTTGAGCGATTTCGTAACAACTTTGCTTTTTTGTACGTTTACCCTGCAGACTGCTTTTACACCACGTTTTGTCTTTACGGTAATTTTAGCAGTCCCTTTCTTTTTTGCTGTAATTTTCCCGCTCTTTGTAACCGTTGCCACTTTTTTATTTGAGCTGGTCCAGGAAGCAACCTTGTCTCCTTTTCCAATGCTTTTAACTTTCACTACTTTGGTTGATTTTTTCACCTGCAGAGGAATACTGCTTACATTTAACTTCACATAGGCTTTTGGCTGTGGTGCCGGTTTTGGAGGCTGCGGAACAGGCGGTGTTGGGGTCGGCGGCGGCGTTGGCTTTGGTTCCGATTTCTTCTGAACTGTTATTTTACAGGAAGCCGCCTGATCACCTGAATAGACCGTTATATTTGCAGTGCCTAAAGATTTTGCTGTAATGTTACCATCTTTGACCGTTACGATGCTTTCCTGATCGGATACCCATATAAACGGATCCGTAGAATTTACCGGTGATGTTTTAATCGGTAATGTTAAAGTTTTTCCTTCTTCCAGAGATATTTCAGATTGGGAAAATGACAGACTGTTAACGGAAACCGCTTTGTCGATCACTTTTACCATAGTGCTGGCACTTAATCCGCTTTTATCCCCGTATGCCGTTATCCAGACCGTACCATTTTTCTTTGCCATGACCAGACCATTTTCGTTTACACTTGCAACGGAAGAGTCCGAGGAATTCCATTTGATATTTTCCGTATAGTTATCCGGCGATACAGTTAATAATAAATTTTTAATTTTCACGCCGCTGACGCTGGACAGGGAAAAACAAGGGGGACTGATGCTGATTTGCTGCAGCGGTATTTCCTTTACGGTTACCTTACATGTTTTGCTGAATGCCCCTGACGAAACCGTTATATCCGCCTCACCTTCGGCAATCCCTTTGACAATCCCGGTCTTACCCACGGTAGCTATTTCCGGATCAGATGTTACATAAGTCCAGGTAATGTCGTCTGTTGCATCCTCTGGAATGCTATTTGCCTTTAATGTCATTGTGGCACCTTTTGTTAATTCCATGGATTCCATACTAAGACTCATATCCGTCATCGGAATCTCTTTGACGCTTACTGTACAGGAAGCTTCAAAATCATTACAGACAGCCGTGATGACAGTGTCACCGGCGGCTTTTCCTACAACCATTCCTTTTTCATCTACTGTGGCGGCATTTACGTTAGAAGAAGACCACTGTACTTCCCTGTTATCCGATGTATTTGACGGCAGATAGATTACATCCAGTGCACTTTTTTGGTTTTTCAGAATTTCCAAATGATCTGCACTCAGTTCAATTCCGGTCATGGGGCTTTCCGGTACCGTAATGGTACAGGATGCCTGCAGATCTCTATAACTGGCTGTAATCTGTGCCACACCCGGACTTACTGCCGTTACCTCTCCGCTTTCTACTGACACCACTTCCGGGTCACTGGATGTCCAGTGGAGATTAACCGGAAAATTCGTTTGTTCCGGCTCCACTGCCACCTGCAGCTCTTCACTGTCATTAATCATAATCTCTTTATCTTCTGTCAGCATTTTTATAGCAGTTACTTCACCAATCAATGTATCTTCCAACATTTCTGATATCTCATCTACCACATTTTGCTCTGCTCCTATGTCACTCATGACTTGGTTCGCCTGATCTACCATCTGGCTGATCTTTGGATCATTCAGCAACGCTTCTCTATTTGCTGCAGAATTTATACTGGCAAGCAGATATGTCAGACGGTCTTTGTCTGCTACCAGATAATAATCATCAATATCCCCGCCCCCCATTGCACCGGAGCCGCCGATCTCAGAACCATATCCTACCGTGAACTGTACGCGTACCACATCACCGTCTGATAGATAGGTGTCCGCAAATCCTACATTTGGAAATACATTATTCAAACAATACATCCAGCCGCTCATTCGGCTGAAATTAAATTCTCCCAGCTCACCCTCAATATAAGCCGCCGGATCAAAAGCATTTCGCACTTCATCCACGGTAGCCACCTTAGGCTCTAAAACTGCATCCTTTAGGAAACCAATTGGCAGATTTTTAATTTTTGCTAAATAAAACCCGGTATCCTGACTTCCTGTATAAACCATTTCGAATCCATATTTGTGAATCAGACGCTGGAGGGCGCGGACAGAATTCTCACCTTCATACACTGGAACCAGCATCGGTTCTATCAGATAATCTTTTGAAATAGTGAATAGTTCAATATCTAAGGCTGCATATCCAACACACTCCCCTTTATTTGCTGCTTTGTATGTAAAATGGAATTGAACCTCTTTTTCAGAACCGTCTTCCTTATATCCCCGGACAATAATGCCGTAACTGCCATCCGCCTTACCGGTCATATTTAATAAATAGCTGGTTTTTTTATCGTCGTTCCAGCTTACCGCCAGCGCTTCCAGGTCTTCGGGTGTATCATTGCTGTATAAAAATGCCTCCGAATCCACCTTGTTATCTTCGCTGTCTCTTGCCCAGACATCAAATGTTTTTTTGCTCGCCCGTTGGGTAAATCCATTTTGTAAGGTAGTTTTCAGCATGATTTCTTCTTGCTGGCCGGAACCTGTTTCATTCGCCCGAACAACCATTACCGGAATATCTGTTATCAACAGCAGCATGACAGTCATCCAAACGAAAAATTTCTGAATAACTTTTTTCTCCCTCATTTCGTTTCCTCCTGAATTATTTATCATATTTTTTTACACAAAAATAAAAGCCTTCCTGTGTGTAAACAGAAAGGCTTTTATATTATAAGCAAATCGGATTCCCATCCTCTTTATTCCATCATTCTAATGCACCAAACATTAAATCGCGGTATAAAAACAAATCTGTTTCCTCAGCCCGGAAATTCAGCAATCTGTTTTTACGGCAGGTATCCTGACTCCGCTTCGACCTTAGAAACGCCTTCTCAGCAGCTATCTATGCAGCGCCAATGGCATATTGTTTCCTCGTCCACGTTACAGTAGAGGTGACTGTGCCGGAATTGAACCGGCTTCCCTATTATCACTTTCATGACAGATTCCGCAAAAACTGCATGAAAAATGACCGCAATTAATATTTTGTTTATGAAATAATACTATCTCATTGATATGGGAAAGTCAATGAATTTCTTTGGATAATTGGTATCTTTTTTATATTTCACCTCCAAAATTATAAATATATTTTTCATTTAGCAGCTTCCTTTAAGAACTTTTCTTATTTAGAAAATCAGCTAATCCATCTATATTTTTATATAGAATTTCATTTTTCTTAGGCTCCAGTTTCGACACCATGGCTGTTATTTTTTTATCGAAAAATCCCATTTTATGTTGACGGAGTTCACCTCCCATATTTACTGTTTTTTCAGCATGCTTTCGCAGCGATGCGGGAAAATTTTTGCTGAAGAACTCCCTTTCCTGATCAGGTGTTGTACAGCACATAAATAAAACAATATTTTTTGTAAGCAGGCTTTGCAGATTCTGTTCACAAAAAAGTTTTACTTTTTTTTGTATTTTCCCTATGTATATGGATCCTCCGATGATAACCCAGTCATATTGCTGCAAATCAACGGGTCCGGCATCTTTTAAATTTATTGTTTTTACTTCCTGGTTCAGTTTGTCTTTGAGATAGTTGGTACAATCCTCTGTACATCCATATTTACTTGCATATAGTATCAATATTTTCATACACTTTACTCCTATACACTTAATTTTTAGTTTCTATCCGGATGTAGTACTAGTTTATTCGCGCATACTTAACACCGTTAATTTAATTTATATTGTTATCATATCCTATTATTATCTATTTGTCAATAAGGCCTGCAAAAATTTTATTTAGATACTTTCAGTCATTACACAAAAAAAACTGCACGATCCGAACCACAGAGAAGGTACTCAAATATGGGCTATGCCATAAAGTTTTCATATCTTTCTCTCCTGCCAGATCGTACAGTCATATTTTAGTTAGAATATTGTGTTTTATTTTTTGCTGCTATTTATAACTTTCACTTTCACTGTTGCCTTCTTCCCATTAGAAGTAGTGACAGTGATCTTACATTCTCCTTTTTTCCTTGCTTTGACTAAACCACTAGAGCTTACAGTTGCAATTCTACGATTAGAAGATTCAAATTTAATGTTATCTTTCGCAGTAATCGGTTTGAGCGTTACCACTAATTTTGCCCTCTTATCCTTTTTCAGCTCCAGTTTCTTTTTATTAACAGAAATAGAAGAGACTTTTACCTTGCTTTTCTTAACGTTAATTCTGCAGTTTGCTTTCGCTCCATATTTTGTTGTTACGGTGATTATCGTTTTTCCCGGTTTCTTCGCTGTTACTTTTCCTTTTCCCGATACCTCAGCATACTTTTTATTAGAACTCTTCCAGGAAACCACTTTATCCCCTGCTGCCAAACCAGATACCTTAAGGGTCACCCGCTTCTTTACCTGTAATGGCAATGTTGCTGCATTTAGTTTAACTTTTGCCTTTTTAACCGTAACTTTATAGTCAGCAGATTTACCGCTTCCATCTTGTGCTGTCACAGTAATGACAGCTGTTCCAGCAGCTTTTGCGGTTATTTTTCCATTTGCGTCAACTGTAACTGCTTTTGTATTACTGCTCTTATAGGTAACTGCTTTATTAGCTGCATTAGCAGGTGTCACCGTTGCTTTCAGCAATTGCGCCTGTGTAGGATACAGGGAGATCCCTGATTTCTCTAACGTAATTCCGGTTACTTTTACAACTTCCGGAGGTACTGGTTTTGATAACTCAGCCAGTGTTTTTTCTGCTGCCGTTAAGACACTGTAATTGCTGACATATTTTTTTGCTGCATCTGCAAGTGAATCATATGCTGCTCTTGCTTTTTCTATTGCTGCTTTGCTGTCTTTTGTTACTGTACCAATTGCTGCGATAAGCTGTTCAACCGGAGCTGCTGCTTTTTTCAATTCGTCAACTGTGGCATTTTCTGCGTCAAGTGCATCGGAAAGCTGCCAGTAGTTTGGTACATATCTACGTAAAGAATTATCATTTAATTCTTTGAAAGTACTATCATATGTTTCCATAGCACTATTTAAGGCTTCGTAATATCCTTCTGTACCTTTTTTCGCTAATGCATTGTCTATCGTTGTTTTTAAGGTATTAATAACGGATGTATCCTGAGCTGAGAACTCTGCACGATAGTCATATATATAACGCATTCCATTCAGATATCTCCAGGCAGCAACTAAACCATAACCTCCCTGATCTGTTGCCATGGAATTATATACTCCGTTAGACGCCGCAGCATTATCCGGGTCATAATCAAAGGTATGGCAGAATCCACCGGACTCTAATTTGTACCGTAAAACACCGTCAATCAGGGTATTTCCATTTTTAATAAAGCGCTGGTCGGTCAAAGGATCTACTCCCACAGAAATAATGGCAAGCAGTACCTGAGACGTACTTTCCATATTTCGTGTTCCCCATGATAAGTAATCACCCAGATCTGTCTGCAATGTCCCCAATCTGTTCAATGCTTCATCGATTGCTGTGCGAACCGTTTTTGTTACAGTCTCACCACTTGCCAGATTTGTGTAAGTATATTCCGTATCATCCCAATAATAGGCAGACAATGCCTGTACTGCCATAGCTGAGATATCAGGATCAGATACCGCTCCCCACAATGCCCATCCGCTGTAGCTTCCATTTTCACCGTCCTTCAGCTGTCTCTCCAGAATATATTTGATCAGATATTCATCAGAGTATTTCATTTCAGCGGGACGGGTGAAGTCCTGTATATTCATTGCTATCAATGCAAAAATCGGACCGTTAATCCCCTGCCTTGCGGGGTCTACAACCGCATTAAAGGATCCATCATTGATAAGGTTTATCCCATTGCCGTTATAAGTTCCAAAATCAGTAACATTGCCTCCGATCGCTGCGATTGCAAGTGCGGCACGATGCCATTCTGTCACTTTATTATCATCTAATTTTCCATCGTTCTCCGCATACCTTTTTTCGATATTTGCTTTCATTGCTTCCATGTAAGCGCTGTAGCCTTCATTATTTTCACCATCTTTATAATTCAGGTTCACACTTCCATCGGAATTAACCGTGCCAAAACGTCCCATTGTAAATGCAGCCCAGTCGGACCAGGTTGAACTGGCACTCTTAAGGAATGGCTCACTTCCCAGTACCAGAGTCCCGTCACCATCTCTGTCCCGGCGTGCCTCAAATGTCTTCGTAATCCATCCCGGCAGATTTTCTTCCAGGTGATTCCTTATGAATTCTACGGACACTGTATATTTCTTTGTTATTCTGCCATCCTTGGATATAACAGTATAAAGAACCGGCTTTGTTAAATCCACTTCTTCTTCCGATTTTGGGGAAACTGTGGCACCATCACTTAATTTGATGACCGGTTTCAATTTCGTAAGATCCGTATTTTCAGGTACACTTACAACAATTTTATCATTTGTAATATTCCCTGTTCGACCATTGATCACAAGAGATGAAATATCCGCCAGATATCGTTTTTCTGTTGTTTCCGTGTAATGCTGCCTGATCTCAACATTATTTTTAAATTCACCATTTTTAAATTCTACTTTACCATATTTGCAGCCATCTGCATCCTCTTTATCCGGTAAGCTGATAATCACATTTCCGGAAAAATAATCAGTATTAGAAATTGTCGTTGCTTCGGTATAAGTTTTTCCGTTAATAGTAAATCCTTCAAATTTGTAATAATTATCTGCATTTTGATTGATCTCACCGGACATGCCAAAGTATATACGTTCTACGTTACCTTTTGGCATTCTGCCATTTTTAGCTCCAGCTTCCTCAGGAATAATTCCTGCATCCTCAGGACCATAGCACCATTTCGCAGATACATTCCATACGTCGGTACCTGCATCAAAGGTATAGAACGCACTCCACTGGGCAGTAAAGGTTACGTCATGATCCGGTATCGTATAATCAGCACCCGGCTGGTATGTCTGCGTCCCATCATTCCATCCATCAAAGTCAAAACCTGCTTTTGTAAATGGATTTTCCGGAATTTTTATCTGGTCGCCTTGTTTCTGGTTTTTTAAAACGATTGGTGTTCCGGAATCAGCTCCACCTGGTTCGAATTTAATATCAAAAGAATCTGATTTTGTCCACTCCGCCGTGAAAGTGATACCTCCAAAAGGCATTGTGTATGCAGAACCCGGTTTATAAACCACTTGACCATCATTCCAGCCCTGAAAACGATATCCATTTAATATAAAAGAATTTTCCGGAAGCGTAAATATATCTGACTCTTTACCGGTTATATTTTCTGGTGCAGAACCTTCTGCTCCTTCTCCGCCTGTGAATACTGCATCGAAGACGGCATCGGGATCTTTTTCGAAGTATGCTTTTAAATCCACATATTTATTAGGCATTTTAAAAGTTTTTTCAGCTTTGTTAAAATCACTTTGCAGTACAGGGTCTATTGGATAATCAGGACCTTCCGAACCACTTAATGAAATATCCCATTCTAAAAAGCGATACCCAAAATTGGGCACTGCCTTAATATTAACTTCAGCATTATACGGATTATACCACCCATGCGGGAAGAATTCATCGTTATAGTTTCCTCCGGTAACTTCAATAGTACCGCCTTCTATTCCGCTTTCATCAGGTATAACATATGTAGAAACCGCTTTCAGTCTAACTACATAAAGGTCAAAAGTAACTTCGTTGTCAGGCATAACAAATGAAAATGTACTATTTTGAATGTTTTCTATCATATTATTTCTATCTTCATCGGTTAGATCCAATCCGGAAACCTCGGTTCTGTCAAGGACTTGGCTGGGACCTTTGAATCCCTGCCGAATATAATATGTTTCTCCCGGTTTTCCAATTTTAGGACCCACAACAAGAGGGATACCATTACTGTCCCATAACATGAAATCATTTACGGAAGGATTCACCCCAGGTTCGCCCCCCGCCTCACCTATATACGAATTTATCGTAATGAGTTTTCCAGCCTCACTGGATTCTTTATTATTTATACTATCATAAGATTCTTCCTGAATATTATCCTGTAATATTTCGTTCGCCTGTACAGAAACAGGAATCATAGTCAAACACATGCATATTGACATGAAACCTGCCAGAAAACGTTTTGCTTTTTTTATCATAACCTACCTCTTTCTAACATGAAGTAAGGTATCCAAACTGGGATACCTTACTTCTCACAAATTGTTCTTAAAATCCAAATCCAATATCTGCTCCATAGTTACAGGTATACTGCCAGTTAATTTTTTCTCCGCCTTCCAGATAATACTGAGCAGCACCATACATTGGCAAAAACTCTTCTCCACCTTGTGGAATAACAGTATACATCCATCCGCTCATACCTCCGCAAGTAAATTCACCTAATGATAAACCATAACGGGCAATATGGGAAATATAATTATTATCAGCTCCAGTCAGCTGAATGTCATTGTCAGAAGCAAGTAATTTTAATGCATCCATAACGGTAGATCCAGCTGATAACTGAAGTTGAATATATTGGGTCTTATCATTAGAAGGTACTGCGATCACATTTGCTGCAGCCTGGAATTGAGTTCCATAATTAAATGCATTAATGGTACGGATTCCAATTTCAACAGTAAGTTCTGTTGCATCCACAGTAGCCGTCAATTCATAAGCTCTGGTTTTCCCGCCATATGTAACGGAGATCGTAGCAGATGACGCAGACACATCAACGTTATTAAATGTTCTTGTCGTACTTCCTGTAGCGCTTGTCTGACTATCAATGCTGACAGCTGCATCAGAATTTACACCAGTCAGAACAACTTTTAATTTTTTAAGATCACTTGTAGCTGTTTCAGATGGTAATTTCGCATTATAAGTATAACGGGTTACACCGCCAACGGTTACTGTCTTTAATTCTGCTGCTGCACTATTACCGGATGTGGGAGCTGTTAAAGTAACAGAACCAATCGCCAGGTTATCACTTGCTGCAGATGCTGTAATTGTGGTCATACCTAAAACTAATGTTAAAGCCAGTACCAACGCGGTCAATCTTTTAAAAATCTTCATAAATCAAATCCTCCTTTTTCATGTCTCTCATTTTCATGCTGTTCGGAACCAATCATCACTATTTCCCCTCCTTTCCGTTCCATCCATCAGCTGTTACTCCCTTTCTATAGAAATATGGTATCGTTAACCATAGAAATGGACTTTTTATCTGTCCAAAAGCTATATAAACCTCAAAATTCATTAAAAAAAGCCTTCCTGTGCTCAGACAGAAAGGCTTATTATTCCCCGTATGTAATTGATTGAATTGCGGCATAAAAATAAACCTATTTCCTCAGCCCAGAAATAAATAACTTGCAACACGGCAGGTATCCTGACTTCGCTTCATCCTTAGAAACGCCTTCTCGATAGTGTATATCAATGGCTTTTGTCTCTTCGTCCACGTCACAGTAGAGGTGACTGTGCTGGATTCTCACCAGCTTCCCTATTATCACTTTCATTGAATACTTAGATGAAAAATGACCGCAATTCCATATTTAATTTTGTGATTTTTCTGTAATACATCATAGCTCATATAAATTTTATTGTCAATAGTATACTGACATTTTATAATAATAAATAATATTTTTTATTAACTGCCAATTATAACAATAATTAAATTGTAAACTCCACAAAATATATTAAGCAAACATTCATATAACAAATAAATAATATAGAGTTATAT
>OKVW01000191.1_pt1 | contig 40894 bp, 43 predicted proteins | sample 1606991 | NCBI WGS metagenome assembly OKVW01 (sample SAMN03281021, study PRJEB24777) | human gut metagenome | isolation source: fecal sample PR177 from 1 month old male Malay infant, vaginal delivered... | reverse complement strand
GAGTTGATGGCGATGCTGAAGCGCGGGACCGAACGGGCGCAGGGGGTGACGCAGGAGACGTTGAGGGAGGTGAAGGTGGGGCTGGGGGTACCGGTGTTTTGAAAGCGGCTTAAATAATAATCCCGGCGCAGGGCCGGGATATTTATCAGGCGTTGCGCTTAATTACCGGAATATCGCCGGTGTCATTTAACGCCCCCGGAAACGTCTTCAACCACTGCGCGACTTTCTTTTTATTTATATTCACCACGCTCATACCTTCCAGGCATCCCCATAATTCTCTTGTATGCTGCGGCGTAATCACAATGCAGTCTTTCATGGCGCGGATTTTCACCGGCATGCCGTTGATAAAGCCTGCACGGTTTAACCAGTCGCCCCCCAGGAGAAGGTATTTCATGTCTATGCGCGCATACAGTTCGCAGCAGGCGGCACTGTCCTGCGGCGTTTCCGCGCGGGGATGGACGGGCGCCGCGTTGGTCTGGTTGCCGTGCAGTCGGCGGGCGCTGTTTTTGCGGACCAGCTCGCGGTTTTCAATCATGCCGGTGAAAGCGTCTGATTCTGTTTTGCAAACAGTAAACTCTGGCTTAAAATTCGTCGCAGCCATTTTCAACTCCTTTTCAGTTGTTTGTGGTTAGCGGTATGGGGGTGTTGCAGCACCTTCATATCGCGAATTCCTCGTTAAATTCTCTTTGATACTTTCTTTGCCGTTCGGCGTAATTTGTGGTGCTCATTATACAGGGCTGAATATAAATACAGCGGTTTTGGAGGTGGTAAATTTGAATTTTGCGAGGGAGATTCAGGAAAATGGTTGGGTCAGAGAAATTAGCAGCGAGGACTATCAGAATATAAGGTGAGCGTCCGCATGAACCTCAGAACAACCATTCGCCGATCTGCGGGCTGGCAATGCGTCGTTTTATTATCAAGTTCGGTGACCGACTGAGCGATCACCTTTAATACGATGGCAGTTACACAGCATTTCAGACAGGATCCTTTGAGAGGATAAGCGTTAATAAAGAGGAGGCACTCAATGCCTCCTTTCTATTTGTTACGCTCTTACGTTCCAATCGTCCGTATACTGGACATTACCATCAACATAACGCCAGGTGATTTTGTCATACATCAGGGAAACAGATTCCATGTGGTTGATCTGCGAGTTTCCTGCCATTTTAGCGTTTGGCATCCCTGGGTTAATGCCCGTCACTTTCATACCCTCAATGGTCATGACGAAGTAGCACTCTTCTTGTCCTGCATGGTTAATGCGATACCAGCGAATCTCCGCACTTTTCAACGTTTGACCGGTGGCAACGGCTTTGTATAGGTACGGGCTGGAGCTATCAAACTCCTTTTCAATCATCATCGGAGAATGTGAACGCTTGCCTGTAATCTTCCCGTTGGCACTGTCTACTGGAATGTTCAGACCATGACTAAAGCCAACAATCTCTATACTCCCCTCACGATCCTGAACGTCTACAGCTCCTTTAATGTCTGCGCCGCCATCGTCCTTAAGCCACATGTAAGCCGGAATAGGCATTTTACAAACTCCTTTTAGTTGTGATTTTCTTCGTGATGAACCAGTAGCAAACAATCGTTAAGAGCAACTGAAAGCCCACAATCGCCGCTATTGTGAAATTTGAATACGTTTGATCCGGGAATAAAGACTGATAAGGCAGCAAGCGAAATAACGCCCAAAACAGGAAGGTAAACCCGAAGATTTTAGCTAACCGTCGCAATGTGGAACTGAACCACTCTCTGGGGATACCAGCTGGACTAACTTTGTGTGTCGCGCCACGGTACGCCGTGGTAATAGCGCTCATGACAGGTACGCTGATTAATGTATTGATTAAGATGCTAAAGTAGCCGTCTAACGATTCCCAAACTTCTAAATCAGGTTCACCTAAAATGAAGCGGGTAAACTTGTCGGCGCTTTGGAAATCAAAAAGCCCCGTAATAGAATTAACTAATCCATCATACGGAACCATTTCAGCAACGATCAGCATAACAACAGCGAACAGCACTATCTTGATGAATAAACTAAGGGCATGTTTTGCCATTGGAGATCACCTCAATCGTGCCGTATGCCTGTAGCTTCCTCATGCATGGAACATCTATTTTTTGGCTTCTCAACAGAGCATTACGCAACATGGCAAAATCAGAATCATGTGGGAGAGTGATACAACCTTCTGATAGTACGCCTGGATGCAAACGGAAATTGCCACGCTGAACGCTCTCAATCCATGTGTAATCGTCGATCCCCCAATCATCACGCCATAATGCGAACCATTCAGAATGTTTGAATGTTGCACCATTGGCGAAGTGATTATAAATGTCTCTTCCCACTGTGTTTAGCTGTGACTTGAGTCCACCTTGAGGGCGGTCAACAATCCAGTATTTACCCGCTGGTACTGGCCCCTCTTTGGGGATCATTCCACATGCCCCACGATTACGGTAAGCACCATTACCAGAGAAAGCTAAAAACGTGCCTATACCAGGAAACGATAACGGGGAGAAGTACGCATCATTAATTACGAACTTTCCATGTAGAGCCATAGATAACCCTTTCATCTATAATGATTTATTGGCTTATCGTACTCCTACGCAATCGGACATAAGAAGGTTTTCTTCCGAGAGACCTCTGATTTTCAGATAATAGCCCGTTGGTGGTAAAACAACGTGTAAGGCCGTTAGGCGGTAACATCAGAGGTGAGTCAGGAAGCGAGGTTTATCAAGTTGACCATGTACCCTCAGGGGCAAGACCGAACCGCTGGCAGAGTGACCTGCTCCCTGATGTTAGTAATGTCTTCATAAGCCACATGAGGACATTCCCATGAAGAGGCGTTTTTCCGACTGGCGTAATTACTGCTGCCTATTATACAGAACTGAATATAAATACAGCGGTTTTGCGACAGGTAAAATTGGGAAATACGAGGGGGATTCAGGAAATGGGTTTGGGGGATACTGGTAAATCGCTGGCTTTAAAATCAGTCTTATTTTCCTCATCCAGAAATCTATTCATTCGCTAAAGTACCTTAGACGACAAATTCATCGCATCCAGCCCTTCTTCTCAGATCCCACAAAAATTCATCAAAGCTATAGATTAACGATTTACATCACCCTGATTTTGTTATGTGATCCTGTTACAGGCTTTAGTAACGCCCTGCCCAGCCAACCGTAACAGGACTTCATCGATGGAATTTTATCAGGCCGATCCGACGCTTGAGAACTACTGGCGTGGTGTGATCCTCTTTGGAAGGAACGTCGCATCTTACAAGTTCGCGCTGGCGTCGGCGTTGTATGAAGTGGATAAGACGGGCAGCGATTTGATAACGCTCGACCAGCTTGCCGTGCCGTTCAGCCGTTATCTTTGCGAGCACCTGAAGCATGCGCCAAAACAGATCACCTCCCGCAGCAGCCAATTTCTGGAAACCTGTCTGAAGTTCAACAGAGGTGAAATCACCCATGCCCAACTCATTGAAGCGACGGTGCGCCTCGGCTTTAACAACGTGATCGATGCCTTTCACTACGTGAACCAGGCGAGATCGATAAACGTTTTTTCCTTGATGAGCGCAAAACCAACAACGGGATCCGCCTGACGGATAACTTCTTTAAACTGGGCGAACGCCTGCAGTATAAAAACCTCGCTTTTGAAACCAATGCCCGCTGGAACCTGGTGGAACAGGCATGGTCGATGGGGATATCGCGTAACCTTGTGGGCGTAGAGTTCGACGAAGATAATCAGCTGTTGTTCACGAGGGTGAACGCACGTCGCGTAGACATCACAAGCTGTCGCGACAGCCTGAATGGTTACCAGAAAGGACGATGTTTTTACTGCTTCAGACCCATCAGTCTGGTACCGGGAGACGCAGAACTGGCGGACGTCGACCACTTTATTCCCTGGGCTGCCCGAAAAGAAGTGAGCAATATTAACGGCGTATGGAACTTAGTGCTGGCCTGCCGGTGCTGTAACCGTGGCGTCGAAGGCAAGTCGGCACGCATTCCCGAGCTCAGGCTCCTGCAGCGGTTACACACCCGCAATGAGTATTTTATTCAGAGCAAACTGCCGTTACATGAGACGATTGTTCTACAGACAGGGCAACGTCCTGAAGCACGGAAAAGCTTTCTTCAGCGTAACTGGCAGGCCGCGCTGTACAAACTTATCCATACCTGGAAACCCAACGCGGAAGGCGAGGCAACGTTTTAATGACACTTCACTACTACCAGAACCACGCACAGGATTTCTTCGATGGCACGGTCAATGTCGATATGACCTCGCTCTACGACGCCTTCACCCAACATCTGCCTCACGGTGCCAGGGTTCTGGATGCGGGCTGCGGTTCTGGCCGGGACGCAAAAGCCTTTCATGAGATGGGTTATCAGGTGGATGCTTTTGATGCCTCTTCCGCGATGGTAGAGCTGGCAAAGCAACATACCGGGTTACCTGTGCGGTTAATGACGTTTTCAGAGATCGACGGTAAAGCGCAGTACGATGGGATCTGGTGTTGTGCCTCTTTGCTGCATGTCCCCTCTACTGAGTTGCCTGCGATGATGCAAAAGCTTGCGTATGCGCTTAAGCCTGGCGGCGTATGTTACGTGTCCTTTAAGTATGGCAATGGTGAACGCGTGCAGGGTGAAAGACGGTTTACGGATCTGGATGAAGAGGGGTTGCGGGAGTTGCTGAAGGCGGTTCCCGGAATAGAGATAGCATCACTGTGGGTGACTCAGGATAACCGCCCTGACAGGGATGAGAGATGGTTGAATGGGATATTACGAAAAAACGCCGCTTGAGCATCAGGCGGTGCTAATCGACATGGATTATCTCGATGCGGTTTTCATCATCGCCAGCATGATTCTGTTGATGTCTTCAGTGCGCTGGCCACGCCTGATTTCCCAGTTAGAGAACATTCCAACGCCACTGAATAGACAATTTCTCCGTCGAACACGTCGAATAGTTCTCCAGCCTTTATCTTTCTTATGCTGCTCATACTTACATCTCCACGAGCAGTACACGGTAAAAATCTGTCAGAGCGTCAGGCCTGAACACCCAATAACGTATCGGTGTGCTCAGGCACTTTACACTGTTTTATAACTGCCGCTGCTCAAGGCTGGAATAAATCGTTTTGATCTCAGATTTTAAGCTATCACCGCGATAGACCATCGATGTGTCATAGCGCTGGTATCTTTCCTCTCGCGCGGCGCTAAACCAGTTAAAGGAACCAACGCAGAGTAGTCCTTCATCGCCAATCACAATCTTACTGTGAACACGGTTGACCAACTTCGTCGTGATGCCCATTTCATTCAACCTTTCCAGGGCTTCATTCAGGCGCTGATGTCTCTCTTTTCGCTTTTCAAAATCTGCATGCTCTGTATTAAACGTTTTATCCGTTACTACCGTGATATCAATGCCACGGGCGCGCGCCTGAGACATCGACGCCAGAAAATCCGTCTGTTCCAGCTTTTGCCAGGTGAGCCACGGGGAAACGATAGTAATACTCAGATTAATAGCGTCAAAAGTCTGGTTCAGGAACGCATCATGTTGCTCCACCCCGTGCAGGGTTGAAATCTTCGTTTGCGATGTACTTAAATCCTGGCGCTCCTGAAACTCAAACTGCAACGCATTATCAGTGGAAGCAAACAGGTATTTTGCCAGCAGTCCCCGAGGTGAAGAACCGGGTTGGATCTCAAAGAGGTCCATATCGCCAAAGACCAGGAAGCTATCTTTCGCACGCGAAACGGCGACGTTCAGCATGCTGCTGTCGCTGTCAATAAAACTGCCATCTTCATGCTTCGAATATACAGGAGAGAACAGCACAATCGCCCTTTCCGCCCCCTGCAATGAATGGACAGTACCGACTGTCAGCGAATTTTCATCGCCACTACAATTAATATCCAGCTTACGTAATGACGATTTAATCGCACTAACTTGTGCCGAAAATGGGGTAACAACCCCCACTACTTTATGTAGAGGTTCGCCATAATGACGCTCGATTTCCTCTTTGTTCGCCGCTAGCCACGCAGCTATCGTCTCAGCTTCAAAGGCGTTATAACGGCTTCCTCCACTGGCCTGCATACCTTTACCATCAACATGCAAATATCCCATTGCAGGAAATATTGTCTCTTTTTCTTCCCCTCGTTTGGGCTGCAACTTACCGTGATAGCAGAGGGTGTTACAGTAGCCAATGATGTTATCGAAACAGCGACGGTGTTCGTACAGATACATCCCCCTCGCAAAGTCCGGATCATATTGATAGCGCGAGTTAAACTGGGCGATCTTCATGACACTGCCAGATGCAGCACTCTTTCCTGAGTCACACACCAGGGCATAAGATTCGGTAAGTTCTTCTTGAGTACCACCTGGAAGGATATTCTCCTCAACCATGTTGCCGATATCAATACCGGGCAAGCTATTCCAGATAGGCGCAATCTGTTCTGTGTCACCAATCACCAGGGCTTTCTTCGCCAGTGCAAAGGAGGCTGCGGCAACCTCAGGAAGCACCTGCCCCGCTTCGTCGACAATAAGTAAATCGGCAAAGTTATATAAATAGTTATCGTCGAATTTCTTATTGCCGCCGACAAATTCGCTGGTTTTCATATGGTAAGGAAACATGAAGCACGTCATAACTACACAGGGCGTTAGCTTCATTCTACGCTGCCAGCGGGCCTTTGTACTTTTCGCACCAGTACGACCTTTTTCTTTTTGAATATTATCTATGGCAGCCATATCCATCAGCCACCGCCCCTCCCAATAATGCGTCGCCAGCAAAAACATTGGGAAACGGAGCTGTGTATCGGCAAGCTCATCGGCTTCGTGCAGACTCAACTCTGTTTTGCCCGGATTCCCCAGTGAGTGAGTAATCTCGCGCCAGCGTATAGCGGCTTCACTTTCACGTCGGGAAATGTCCTCAGCAAGCTCGATCTGCTGCTGATACCCGGTCTGTTCTTTACGCGCTTGTTCAATCAGGCCATCGATAAAGGCATCAATTCCGTCTGGCAGAGATCCCTGGAATGCAGTCATTCTTTCGCCAAACGTAGCCTCTAAAAACAGCTTCATTTGATAGTGACGCTTTGTACGCACGGCGGGAAGCCAGGAGAAGAGAGCGAACATGAACGACTCACTGGCGCGATATTGTTCCCACTGTTTTTTGCCCTGCGTTAATAGCGAGATTTCATTTGTGCTATCGAGCAGTAACGTTCTCTTGTCCTGAATATACTGCTCGAGATCGTCACTGATGGCATGTCGCTCCTGACGGATTGCGTTCAGGCTGTCCCACGCAGGCTCGATTTGCTCAAGCTCTGCAGAGAGTTCAACCAAATGCTGATGCAGGAGATCCACAACCTGTTCAGGTGAATGGCATTCCACAGTCGGAAATGCTGCGCTTGCCTTTTCAAGGAAAAAGAACCGGGCATCTTCTACATATTCAAGGGATTCAACGCGGTTAAAAAAGTCTTCCGTCTGGTATTTTTTTGCTGCCTCGGCTTTTCGGCTTGAAGAAGGGAAGTAAGCGCCAAAGCTTTTTATATCAGGTAACCAACGCCCGGCCATAGGCCCACTGCCGGTAGCAAAATCTTTTCCGAACGCCTCAATAATGTTTGTAACAGCCTGATTGTTGGTTGAAGTCGCAATCACTACTGGCGGTTCAGTTTTGTTAAGCGCCGCCCTCGCCCACTCCGTGGCAATGATAGAGAGCACTAGGGTGGTTTTTCCGGTTCCCGGAGGACCGTTCACAGCAAGAATATCGCCCGGCTGCTGAGTGAGATAATGGCTTAGGGCATCGCGCTGTGCGACAGCCAGAGGGAATTTGTCGCCAGAATGGCCCAGACGCTCACTGAACATGGCATTACTGGCCAGGAGCGGCTCAACAGGGGATTTATCTTGTGAAGCAAAGCGCGCCAGCAATGGCACCTCTTTTTTGCACGACAGTAAATGATCGTACATGGGCAGAATATGAATGCTGGCGCCGCCAGACTGGTTGGCTTTAATCACATAGCCATATCCAGCCCGCTCATATTGCTCTGGCGCATCAAGCCATTTCCCGGCCACACTTTTTAAAAGTTCATTTGTCTCTTTAAGGTACGTTTGCCACAACTGCTTAAAGCGCGCATATCGTTCCGCCCGCTGTTCGTCTGTTTCCTCGCGCTTTTCATCCTCATCTCCTGGACCAAAAGTGACCGAATCATGTGTGGTTTTGTACCTGTCATATTCCGTCATCTCACCAATAGAAAAGGTACCTTTCGGGAGAGGTTCAAGCAGGTCTCGGGGAATGGTTGCAGTAGATGCTGGGAACAAAAAGCCTTCTCGGTTCAACAGTGCGGAAGTCACCAGAGGCGTAACTATACCTGGTGCAGCTGCCGTACGTTCCTTGCCATGCTTTAACAGGCGGATCCATACCTGCGGCCGTAACATTACCTCGACGGTCTTAACCTGCTCGTCTTCGCCCTCGAAGAACGCTTGCACGATCTCTTCATCCAGCCTTCCCTGCTCGACGTTAATCCATTGTGTGAATGAATCTTCTTCTTTGCGCTCAAATGCCCCTTTTCCAGACTCGGCATCAGCTAAGGTATTACGCCAGTATGAAGTGAATCCCTGAGTATTACTGTCCATTCCCCATCCCGTGACTTAAATGAAATTATTGATTTCGTTGATATAAACGCCTCATATGATTAAGTATTGTCCACGTTGCGAGCACGATCGCAATAAATTGTTAGTAATAAATATGTAGTACGTTCTTGAACGTTAAGAATGCTAATAACTCGAATTATCCGCCTTATTTTTGCCAGTTGTTCCCTAAAACACCTTATCAGCTCATTACCCGATAAATTAATCTGTGTAAAAACAGAGCTAATCCTATTTCGTTGAGAGCTCTGCTATGGTTGGCGAAAACAAAACTCATCTGACGGAAACAGACATTTTCACCAAATATCTCCTGCCTGCCGTCAAGACCGCAGGCTGGGATGTCATGTCACAAGTCCGTCAGGAAGTAAAACTGCGTGATGGCAAAAATTGTAGTCCGTGGCAAACTGGCCTCACGTATGGGAGAAATGCAATGGCAACATTACTTTAGCAATGAAAGCGCTTAACCATTCAGGCCCTAAAGTGACCATGAACTATTTGAAGATTTACGTTAAGAGCGTGGGCGCTGCCCTTGCAAACATATGGGAGTGATTAAAATGAAGCGCTTGCTTGTGCTGACTCAGGCTCGACTGCCAGCCCACGCCCACACAGGTATCAGATTAACCCTTACAGACGAACAAGAGAAAGACAACGCGAAGGTGTATATCTACAGCAACGCCAACCTTACGGAGACAGTGACGATCAGACCGTCCGAACAGTGCAAATACACCAGGACATTCAAGGAGGACTAACCCCCTTTACGGGTTGTTACGCAACACAGTTTCGCTTAAGTCTAATACTTGTTGTTCGTATGGTTATTGTTTGTAAAATATCCACTCGAATTATTTCCATAGCAAGTAGAGGGACCTATGAAGCAGTACACCAACGAACTTACACCAGAAATGCTGGCAGCTTTTGACGAATCACCATTTACAGCCGAACAACTCGCCGCAATGAACGATGAAGCCCGTTCTCTCATCGAAAAACAAAACGCCTACAATCTCGCTCATCCAGTTACAGCAGCTTATCTGAACGCTACAGAGGGCAGCTTGACACGTAATGGTGGGAAAGTTTTCAGTGAATATAACGGACGGCAGATCAAACTTGATGACGGCACAATGCTAAACGTGTCTCGAGTTGGCGATGAAGTGCGATACCCAGATGGAACGTCCGCGAAGATCACCAATGGTGCTGGAAACACACCAGGCGAATCTATTGCCCTTGTTGGTAGCTCGCTGGATAACGGCGATGAAATTATTAGCTGCCCACAAAACGCCGGAAGAAGAGTAGTCCGGGCAGGAGAATCATTGCCAGAATACTTTCTGAAATAGGCGGTCACTATGGCATCGGTTAACAGAGGCTGCACAGTTCACGGTAAGAACGTTGGTCTACACGGAGATAAAACTTCTACAGGGGCACGATGTATTGCCGCCCGCCCCGGTATGTCTGTTATGGGCTTGTGGAAACTTTACATCGGCGATAAGACCACTCCTTGCCCGAAATGCGGGAAAGTGGGGGTAATTGTGAGCGGTGATCCTCGCTGCTCAAATAGCGCCGCGGTCGCCGTGGATGGTGCTGAAATCCTCTGCGGTTGTCCACTGGGTATTAATTTTCTTATCGCACCTGGCACCGTTGAGGTTAATACCCCTTCCTGGGCTATAGCGCCTGGAGAGCCAATGCAGCGCGTACAGCCAGCGAAGAAGCAAAACAGATTTGCTGGCACCTGCAAACCCGAAGATAACCCGCTATTGAACGGTGTTTACATCTGGACTGAAACCAAAAACGCAGGTCACGCTTTCGTTTCGGTACACGAGAATAACAATGTCTATCTCTACACGTATGGTCGCTATGGCAGAACCAATCGTGGAGGCTTTACGGGAGATGGTGTTCTTAACTTCCTGCAAGATGAAGATGCAAGGGTTTACTATCGTTCTGAACTCTATGAGATGGGTGCTCGTGTTTTCCGCATAGACGATGCTGACCCGGTGAAGACTAGAGCGTTCTTCGAAGACCTATGGAACAGCAGTAAGCCAGCTATACAAACATCAAAAATGCCAGAGACAACAAGAAGGAGAGGCCATACCATTGATGAGTATGACGTTACTGGCAGCAACTGCACAACACATTCAGTTGCGGGGATTAAGTATGCTGGCTCTACGGTATTTGAGCACGGTTACACATCTACGACGACCCAACTACCTATTGAAGCCGAGGAAGATTTCACCGTTCCGGTATCGCTGCAAAGATTTCTCATCGCGAAGGGCGGAGACATGTCCTCAATGCTTGTCGTTGAGATGACAAAAGTATTCAAAGAGCAATACCCTAATTCAGATAACTTACGGCCATTCCAGGAAACTCCCGGCGGGGTAGTTCAGCATGTTGCTGCGGAAGGTGCTGCCACTGGCGATTCATTGTCTCCGTATTCCGGCGGCACTGTAGGTGGTGTATTAGGGGGATCATATGGCGATGACGAATAGAACTAAAACCGTTTTCCGATGGGGTGGGATTGTCATTGTATCGCTATGCTACTTTATCGCACTGGTGCTATCTACCTTCTCTTTTTCCGCATTCAGCGAGAGTGAAAGTATGCAGTTTTCTGGCCCAATCCCATTAAAAGAGTACCAAGCTTCTATAGACTCGATAATGCAAGCCACTGATGGCGTTTTTACTGTCGCCTTTTTTGGCTTTGCGATCTGCGTGCCACTCATCCTACTGATCTTTAAAAAGGTGAGATGATGAATAAGAAATTCTGGATCAGGTGGGGGTGTATCGGGCTGATTTGCATAGCGTATTACGTAATCGCGCTGTATTTCGATCTGGTCTTCGCCGTTAACTTCTCAGAAACCGTGAGCCAGGGATGGGATTTTACCCCCTCTCAGCTAACGTCGTTTGTTATGGAGCTATCGCAAAATCACTCTGATTCGACTTTAGCCTCTATCATTGGTTTCGCTGTCTGCGTCCCTCTGATCCTGCTCATCTTCAAGAAAGTGAGATGACCGTCAAAGGCTGGAGAGATCCAGCCTTTCCCCTACTCACTGATTTTAGACAATACAAGCCTAATGCCTGTTGGTGGTAAGACAACGCGCGGAGGCGTTAGGCGACTTTACCAGGAAGTGTCAGATAGTGAAGTTTATCAGGATGACCATGCACCCGAAGGAGCGAGGCCTAATCGCTGGCAGAGCCTGCATTTCGTGTGCAGGTACGAACACCACCATAAACCTGTTTATTCCCTGCAACGTCATAGCATTCAAGTTCAGTCAGTGTTCAATCGGTACATTTTTGACGCTTGGAACTACACGCCGCTATGAGTTAACACCCAATTACCACTATCAACCACAGCGGCTTTTTCAAGGAACATAACAGAGCATTTCTAACAGGCAAAAGAGACGAATTATATTGACTAACTAGCTGTATTGTAGGGAATTTAGTGACTTGGTGCGAAGGCCGGACTCGAATTTAACACCTAATAGACTGATATCAATGTAGCTTAAAATCAGGAATAAATGTTTATACCCGCACTTGTACCCACAAGTTAAAACTCGTACAAAAAACAGACAAAATTAGTGGATGTAAAGCCATATCAGTAGAACACCAATATGGCTATCAAAGCAAGATTCAGGCAGGCAGGAAAGTTTTCTTCAGAGGCACCAAGAGTTTGGTCTCGATATCGACTTGCTCGTAGTTCTCAATAAGAGCACGGACGAGATCATCAAGCGTCCAAAGCGTCAGAGGTATCGTCGAACGATCGGCCTCATAGCGAGCATCTTTCGTAAAGCCCCCCGTACTGACATAAAGCCCGCGATCGTCTTTATGGCGACCGCCGATAAAGCTGCGAATCTGCTGACTCCCCATTTGCTCCCTGCGATGTTTTACCTCAACGACGATACGTGGATTCTCAAATCCAAATCCATCAGGTGATGCGATGATATCCTTCCCACGATCTGGACCCACAGGAGACACCTGTGTTTTATATCCCATGCTGCGTAAAACTCCTGCAACCAGATACTCCATCTCCTTCGGATCGAGCCCATTAACTCGATCTTTAATACCTTCACGCGCCAACGACTCCACATCGCGAAGCGGATCAGAAACGACCTCATCTTCATCTGTCGCTGTTGGATTATGAGTAATAGCGTCTACAGTGGGTTTCTTATCCTGTAAAAGCTCTTCTGATGCATATTCCGGAAGCTGGAAAACCGTCAGCGTAGAGCCCAATGTGTTTTTGGTAGCAACAGACAATCGATCGCGATCGATTTCTTGAGTATTCCACTTGACCTGCCGAGCAATACCCATCCCCTCTTCCACCCATTCAGGATGATATTGGAAGTCGGATGTGACTTTGCCTAGCAAATAAGTACGGTTGGCTGGCGAATAGGTAATAACCCAATCACCCTTTTGGATCTCATTCACAAAACGCCAGACCTGCGATGCACCAGAACGCGCAGTTCCCAGCTTTGTTAAAGGATCTGCCTCCTGGTATAAGGCGAGCAACTGGGCTCGGGACAGGCCGGGTTTGACTAATGGAGCCAGCTGAGACCAACCGATGCCTACTATTTGCTTATCGCGAAAATCGTCATAGAGCTTGCCGCCGTCACCGCGAATCATCCACATTCTGTTGCCCATACCCGTCCCTTCATGAGGAAAAGAAATTAAGCTGGATCATAAGCTTGTTCGCCGCATGCGTCAAAACCATCAACAACGACGGCCCAGCATTCCCGGATTGTACTTGCGATAATGTGCCCAGTTAAAATTACAGCTTCTATTTGCATGATATTTCGTCCATATAAGTAAAAGCACCAACCAGCATCGGCAGGTGCTTTTTGGAATGAGTAAATTAAATAAGTAAGGAAAGCTGCAGTGTGAATCAGGAAGGCTATTCCCAATATTCACCGTGCCGCGCTAATACGATTTCTTTTCAATAAACCAGTTGCCTGTCGCGCCCGCATAATATCGACTGCCCGCAGATATGGGGACTGTTCTTGCCAGTCGAATCCCCTGCGATCAATACGAACCAGCCCGTACTTTTCCACCAGAAAATTAACGGCATCGGCCAAAGATATACCGGCATCGATATGTTCCTGAATTACCGTTTCATCACTGAATGGTGTGTCGTTGAGAGTCAGGCCATAATGTTGTTCCAGCAGGCGTGCAAGCAGCATTTGCCAGACTGCCACAGGCGACAGATATAGCGTCGCCGCCTGCGGATTTGTTGCAGGTAGAGTTTTCATATTTGCTCTTGTGAAAGTAGTTAACGATGAGTGGGGTAAACGGCGATGTATACGTAGCCGCAACTGCCAAGGGTATCGGCTTCGCAGGTGAAACCGTTGTGGTACAGGGTGACACTGTGGGCATGGCGAGGATTCATTTCACCAGTGGTCAGCATCGATTCCATTTGGCGGATAAAACGTGTGAATACTTCATCCAACTTCAAAGATTCTGCGTTACTGAATTCACCGGTAATGCAGGCCCGATCAGCCAGATAGTGCAGCCGGTTTCCCTCCTGTACCAGACGAGCACCAAAGCAAGGTGTCATATTACAATTCAGTCCCCATTTTAAAAATGAATCGTTCTCTGAGTCAGTTGATTTCATTGAAGTGCCCTCATATCCAGCCTCGCTCTGCAAACGACACAATTCCATCTGAACCGATAACCAGATGATCGAGTGTGTTCACATCAACTAGTGCCAGCGCTTCTTTAAGCCTGCCCGTAATGTTGCGGTCACATTGGCTGGGCTCCGGATCACCGGATGGATGGTTATGCGCCAACACAACGGCCGCAGCATTGAAACGAAGCGCTGATTTCACTACCTCACGGGGATGGACCTGCACATGGTTAATCGAACCGGCAAATAGCGTTTCACTCTCCAGTAAACGATGCTGGTTATCGAGATAGAGCACCATAAACACTTCCCGTTCTTGTCCTGCCAGCTGTAACCGAAGCCAGTCACGGGCAGCAGTACTTGAGGTAAAGGATATACCGGGCTGGCGCAGATATTTATCCAGCAGATTGGTAGCGCGTCGGATGGTCCTTTGAGCATAGGGTGTTAATCCGGATGTCGCGGTAAGCAGGTAATCATGTTGAGCCATAACCGCCAGCGGAAAAAGTTCAGGTTGTGATGATACCGGGGATAATGCGATATTCATGTCAGGTATTCCTCAGTCGAATAGATGCATAATGGCGCTGCATTCCGGATGGTTTAGCGCGTAGTCACGTAAGCGATAATAGTGCTCAGTCATCGCGTCACATTCGGTGCGACAGGCATGGTGGTTGTAAGCCATCAGACAGGCGACCATCCCTGCAGCTTCACTGGTAAGCTCTGCGCCATTGCCGTTCATGCTGTTGAACAATGCCCACTTCTCATCGCTCTCTGACTCTGGAGCCATAAAAGCACCTCCATTACTGAGCGTCGAAAAGCGCCAGATACCGCGGTGATAATCGACACACAGCCGGTCCATCCAGGCGAAAATGCGAGGTTCAAGGGTTATCCACTGCGGGATGGTGCCAAAGTGCTGCGGCCAGAAGCCGATGCGTAACTCATCCGGGACCACTGAGGCCGTAATTGCTGCCTGTTCAGCGGACTGAATTTGTTGTGTATCCATTAAACTATCTCCTTATGCCGGAACTGTTGTTTAACGCCCGAAAAACTCGAGCATATTTTCTGCCATCACCCACAGGGCGCGATTGAGCTTCACATCACCATCAATACCGGTAACAGCACGGGTGCGGCTGCTTTTCCCCTGAGCGGTTCGCCCTGACAATCCACCTTTCATCAGGTTCTCCTGCACGCGCTGGTAGAGGGTCCACAGGTCATCGCTGTAGTCCTCCCGGCGACGTGGGGTCAGCAACTGCGATACCGTGACCGGCTGGTGTTCCTCACCAAATCGATACTTCAGTGCCGCATTTGCCAGTGCATGACGGGCGGGTGCTGGCAGCTCCAGTGACTGCATTGCATCACGCTTCTCCTCCACCCGGTCAAACACACCGAGCACTTCGTAAGCCCCTTCAATCACCTTCTCGACGACATTGCCTTTATGCGGTACCCGCACTTCTCCTAATGACTGACCGCAGACCAGGCCGTTGGTACAGACGCCTCGAAACAGCCCCGGCAGCATCTGGTAGCTTGATGAACCGTCATGGCTGTTGAGAAGAATGATTTCCGGCACCTGATGCCCGGTCAGTTGCCCGGCGCGACGCAGTCGAAGCATGTGCTTGGTGTGCTCCCGCTTGCCCTGGTCGCGCACTTTTGTCTGGCAGGCAAAGAACGGCGCAAAGCCTTCACGCTGCAGGCTTTCGAGAATGGTGATGGTAGGGATGTAGGTATAACGGTCTGAACGAGATTCATGTTTGTCACTCCCGAACACGCTTGGAACATGACTCATCAGCTCTTCGTGGGTCAGAGGCCGGTCACGGCGTATCTGGTTTATACGGCCAAAGCGGCTGGCTAGTCGCATAGCTAACTCCTTATCTGATAATCAAATAAAAACAAAAAAGGCCATGTTCCCGAAGGAGCATGGCCTGTTGCTATCTGGTGTTGGTGCGTAGCGGGCTGGAGAGGTCTGAAATGTGAATTATTAATCGCTGTAGTGTGTGGTCCGACACTCACTGAGGTCAGACAGTTCTTTTTGCGTATTCTTCAGACCCGGACTAAAGGAGCCAACTTTGTTATTGTTGACGTAAACATCGAAATTTGCTGCCTGCCCCAGTGCGTCAATAAATGACACCCAGGCATTATCGCCATTCCTCCAGCCGAGGGATGAAGGTAATTGGAACTGACTGTTATCCATGACGACCGTTATTTCCGTCCCGTCGTCATGAGAACTTACTGATGTTCCATCAGGCAGGGTGAGATCAACACCGTGTTGCAGAATATTCTGCGCATCCGGGTTGCCAGTACAGTTCAGATTAAACACCACCTTCTCCGGGCTGGTAATGATATATTCGGTCACGCCCATCCCAAAACCACTCGTCCACATATTGGGAATAGCCTGTGCTGTTGATACAGAAGCCAGCATAGCTAATGTAAATATTACGTAAGGCAGTCGCATAATGTTGTCCTCAAATCATGTAATAAAGCTTTTGTCGTTTAAAACAATAAAGTAATGAAAAAACAGTTGGATTATTTTATTTGTTTGTAGCGAAACGCTTCTTTCCCGGCATAAATCCCGACGAGATCGTCATAACGAGGGTCCTTTTTATTCGGGCGGAACGTTACTTTCATATCGGAACTGCACATATCCTTCATGGTGAGATTGAATTCTTTACCTGGTGTAATGGTATATCCTGTTGCTACATCGTCTTTACTGGGAGTGATCCACCCCCAAATGCCGCCCGGACAATCTCTGGAAGGTTTCGAGCGAACAACAATAAACCATCCCATTGAATCAACTTCCGTCGCTGTACACAGTTTTCTGACCTGGCGGTGGGCATCACACCAGAATATATTCCCGCTCTTATTATTCACTGCCGCAGGCAGAAACCCGCTATAAGGACGTGCTGCGTGAGCATTACCTGTGATAAGTAAGGGGAACAACATGATTGGCAGTAAAGACAACAATTTCAATTCTTTCATTAGATTAACCTTACATTTAATTATGGAGACAATCTCTAATCAGTTTGTCCGGATTGCCCCCGACTTTCTGAGGGAGAAAATGAATTCAGCGACTGCTGAATAAAACGGAAATGAGGTAAGGCAGAGATAAAATGCTTATCCTCCGACAGCTGATAGAGAAGCTCACTGCGAATAAATGTTTCCCGCGATGGCCTTACCAGATGAATCTCATCCAGCCGGAAGACACGTAATTGCCTGTTATGTTCAGCGACCAGATACCAGTAACCGTCCAGAGCGATTAGCCGGTAAGGTGCAACGGCCTCATGACGCTCCCCTTCAGTCAGAATGGTGATGCGCTGACATCCCGAAATAGCTCTGACCAGCCTGTAGAAGGAGAGCTTTCCTGCCGGGGGATGAGGTCTGTCCTGATGCCATACCAGACAGGGTCGATCATCACAGTCCAGCAGGCTGCTGACCAGTCGCCGGTCAAAGCCCGGGAAAACCCCGGCCAGCCCCGTACGGTGAGCAAAGGTCAGAATATCTATTTCCTGCCGCGTACTGTGAATATCCGAGCGCAGACTGCACTGCCCATGGTAATAATCCAGGTCGAGGTACATCAGACGTTCCCGAAAGTCACGACGTAACGTGCGCTCTGACACCCCGAATTCAGTTGCCAGTTTGCGAATAAACAGAGTTTCACCGGACACCAGGCGGCTGATAATCAACGACAACCTGACGGCAAGCCGGTCATGTCGCCGCTCCTGAAGCGTCATGAAAGATTTCTCCTGAGAAGTTAACTCTCTGAATTAATAATGATTACTTTAAAGGAAGGGGTGGACAGGGTATGGACAACATCGGAACTATTTTTTATGAGCAGTCCGGGCTTGTGGGCGCTCGTCTGACAGATAATGATACTTCGCCTGATTTAATTGTTGGTAAAACTCAGTGGACAGGACATGTCCACAATCAACAAATCATTAACAACCAGTTCATCATTCGCAGAGAAAATTGCGATATCAGAAGAATATCCAGTCCCAGACGGCCCGAGCGACCGACACCACCGAATCACGCACGGTATGAATCACCGTTTTCAACGATGCAGGCAGGAACGACGATGACTCAGCCGTATCAAAAACCCGGCCCACAGCGTCACCGAAACTGTCACGGGCCTGCGACTTTACCGGCTCTGTGCAGTGTCTCCCGTGCAGTTGTGTCACCACCGGGCTGGTGGCGCGGTCAGGCAGACAGCGCATCATGTTTGCCACCATCTCCTCAATGCCCCATCCAGTGCTGGCGGACACCACGCAGACAGGATGGTAGGGAGAAAACATCGCAGAAATGGCGGTCTTTTTCTCTTTCAGATTTACCTGTTGTCGTAGCGAAGGCATGCCGATCGCGCTATCCCATTCATGGCAAGGCTCGATTTTGTCGGCCTGATTAATCACAAACAGTACCTTTTGCCTGTAAGGTTGCACCATGCCGTGCCAGAACTGCTCGTCCACGGTCAGTGCCCGATCATCGGCCTTAATGACCCACAACACCAGGTCCAGCTCCGGCAGCATACGACGGTACAGGGCTCGGTACTCATGATCCCACCGCCCGTTTTCACCAACCCCCGGTAAATCGACAATCACCAGACTGTGACGACCGCTGCGCAACCGGAAGCGCAGTACGTCGCGAGTACAGGCGTTCACGTCACTCACCGGGGACACCTCGCCCCGGAAAAGTTCGTTGCAAAGAGAGGATTTACCAGCACCACTTTTGCCCATGATGCCAATCACCGGCTCGTAATGGGTCAGGTTCTGGATACGTTCAAGAATAAGCTGGCGAAGCGTGCGCGGAAGCGACGCGAGCGGTTGTTCAAGGGCCTGAAGGCCATCAGGTTTATTCATACAGTAGTCTCAGCGTGAAAAATAAAAAACCCCGCTTTCCAGTCAGGAACGCGGGGATTCACAGAGATGATATCTGTCTGAAATTATTTGGAATTTTTGATTAACACGTAAAGGACCTTGTGTAGCCCAAGACTAAACGATGTCCACTCTGTGCCAAGAGCGGACGTTGCGGGACGTCAGACATCTAAAAAACTTATGGCCCGCTTGGATAGGATACCTACACAGGACTCGATACAGAGTTTCTATCTCTTTGTGATAGCAAACTGAGATTTCTGAGGGATAATCCCCCCAATAAGTTGAAATGACATATCTCGATAAAGACTCAATACAACTACCAGGAGAGACCGCAATGGATATTGTCAGTCGGGTTGAGCGTTTAAGGACAAAAGCTTTTTATCAGTTGCTTGTGGACAGGCTTGGAACTAAGGCCTGGGCTGCTCGCAAAGCTGCATATTTGAAGCGCATACGAGAGAAGGAGTCTAAGTTCAACATCAATCTGCCAATAGAGTCCCAGCTCTTCTTACCAGCAGAAGATGATATCGACTGGTACATTCTGGCGTCGTACCTGGCTCATGATTTTCCATATAGTGATGCTACTTACAGCAGCAGGCGGATCTACCCCTATGCTATGGCCATAGGAGCTGTTGCAGACCAACTTCGCAAAGTTCCATACGTCAATGATATTCTGGACAAAATGCTAGCAAATAACAACAAACCAGAAACTCAAATTTTTGAGCTGCTGACGGCATCGTTCTACCTAAAGAACGGCTATGAGGTTGCCTTCATTCCGGAAAACAGCATTGTCTGGCCCGATGGAAAGACCAAAAAATCACCGGATATGCTCGTCAAGTTAGGTGAGCTGGAGTTCTACGTTGAGTGCAAAAGGTCGGATAAGCAAACCAAGTACTCAAAGACCGAAGAGCAAGCCTGGGCCAACATCTGGTATGAATTGAGCCAACATATGCTCAAAGTCGCACCGTGGAACATTGTCGATATAATTTTCCATGAGCAGCTCGCCAGTGTGACTCCGGCAGACATTATTAAAGCGGTGAATCTAGCCCTTAAAGGAGGGACGGGAAAAGCTAATGAGGGTTCAATCAGTGTAGGAATACGAGCCATCGACAAATTAGGGCTCAAACGTCACTACCGAAAATTTTCAGTCAGAGCCAATAGCCCACAGCATGAATTACTGGTATTTGGGGACCTAGATAGCAATGAGAAACGAAGCATCTCGACTATCGCTCAGCGAGTTATTCGCCCTGGCACCAATAACGACATTCTCAACATTTTTGTAAAGGATGTTGCGAAGTGCGTTGGAGCTCAGTGGCGCTGCGATCATGAGATTTCTCTCGGCCTTAGATCCAAGCATTTCAAGAGCTTGCTCAATAATGGAGTCATGCAGATTCCTCCCGATCGTGCTGGCGTGTTGCACATTTGGTATGAGACTTGCGAAGGCATAGATATCGAAGAACTACGTAGGGACAAAAATATGGAAAATATCTCGGCCTACGATGCCTCTAAAACAACCGTGTTGGGTGCTTTCCTGCATGCCGTGAATTATTACCCGTTAGAGGAAAACTATGAGTGGGCTGAGACCGTGCAAGACTTTTCCCGCGTGCCGCATTTGATGGGGCTCTTCCCTAGACAGCCATTGATGCTTACATCTGACTCGACGCGTGGGGTCGAAGGCGTCACACATTGGGAGCAAGATAAGGCCGCAAAAAACACGCGTTGAACATGGCTGGAATAGGGCGATACTAGGAACATAACTCTTCACCGCGTTTCATGACCTGCTCCCCGCTGATTAACACACGTTATCGTTGGGTGGGAAGAACGATTTCCTACGTCTGCTTATCGCTCAGACTGTGTGAAAACCCTAATCAAAGACCGAAGTGCGCGGGGTTATGCAAAATCTGGAGTCGATCGACTGGTCAACTGTGTCAAATTGTACGTAGGAACGCATTTTTCGGCTCTGTTCTACACCATTTCTGCAATCGTTAACGTTTTCACACAGCCTGCGCTCTAAGCGGACCTTCAGTCCAGTTCGCTTGTCCGCTCTGTGCCCGCGGTCTTACACTGTATACATAGATAGAGTGTTATTTTTAATTCAAAAACAGGTACGCTTTGAGCAGAACAACAGGCGTGATTATTTGTTGCAGAAGATGGAATAATACGATAATTTAAAGAATTACAATGCAGTAGTATGAAATAATAGGTCAAAAAAAATAATACTGTGCCCGTATAACTTTTACTGTCTCCAGTCTTATTATTTGAGCTTTTATCAACAAATTAACTCCGGGCAGTTATCTGGCAGAATTAAGGGTATGCTCCGGAAAAATATAAAAATCTTATGTACTCTAAGGAGGTACATGTGACATCATTCGAATATCTGGAAATGCAAAAATCTTTGGTGAAAGACATTAACTCGATACTTAGTAAGCATGGTGTCAAGAATGAAATTAATTTATCAGATATTACGATAACTGACAAATTAGTTTCTGATCTTGTAAAAGATGATAAGGTTTTATCAAATTCAATCGTAGAATCTATCTGGCCATCTGTAGATAGCTTAACGGTTTATCACTACACATCTAAAAATGCTGCTGAATCAATCCTGAATTCTGGTGAGTTCCGATTATATAGTTTGCTCAAGAGATTTGATGAGCAGGAAATAAAATCATTTTGTGAAAATCATAAACTCAGTGGATATTTAGAATATACCAATGGAGACCCGAAGTATAAAACACTAATAATGAGCAATATGTACTATGCATCTTTTACTGATACTAACCTGACAGTCGATCAAGAACAGTACTTTTGGAATATATTTGCTCCTATTGATGGTGTAAGGCTCAAACTTAAAGTGACGGCATCAAATCCAAATTTCCGTAAAATGGTTTATGAAAAAACAAAAGGAAAGCCGTTAGATTTATTAAGCGATCTTTCGCAGTGTATTAAAAGTAAATATGATAAGAACTTTGTGTTGGCTGGAATATCTAGACTATGTGCATTTTATCTAGCAAAAGAATTTGATATTGAAAACGAATATCGTGCCTTGTACAGAGCGTGGGATGGGTTTGGTCCAACACCCAAACATGATGGGAATCATGAATATATAGATATCCCTATCGGTATAATGAGTGACACTGGTTATCAAATTGATATTGAGGAAATACAATCCAATGAAAACCTCGCTATTCCAAGTCAGTACAGCGTTGTGCCAAGAAATACATAACAATGACAACTTTTCCGCTAAGCGATCCCCCCGCTGTAAGTTAGTTAAAAGGACATGATAATACAATGATATTAAAACCTGAAAACCTCACTACCCCAGAATAAATTAACCAAAATGTAGCTTAATTTTGCAGAACTTTAAGCACAGAGTCAGCTAAGACAACCATACTCAAATCTTCCATATTGCAGGAGATTCGAGTATGAACACGTTACCATTGAATAAAGACCGTATCGTCGGTCAAAAAACACCACTTCAGATATCTTATATCTGGGGAATCCGAATCAGGTTTGAACAAGAAGATAAGATGCGCGATATGGCTTTGGACAGTAAGCTACGAGGCTGTGATCTGGTCAATCTCAAAGTATCTGATGTGGCATATAGTAGCTCGGTTTCCAGCAGAGCAACGATGCTGCAACAGAAAACCGGTAGCCCTGTGCAATTTGAGATAACCAAAGGGACAAGAGAAGCCGTTGCTGCATTGATAAAAATTGGAAATTTGCATAGCAAAGACTTCTTATTTCGGTCTCGGATCAGAACTAACCGGCACATATCAACCCGACAATACAAGCGAATGTTTCATGGATGGGTAGAAAAGCTTGGTCTCGAAGCTTCGCTTTACAGCACCCACTCCATGAGAAGAACAAAACCTTACCTGATTTACAAGAAAACCAAGAATCTACGGGTGATCCAATTCCTGTTGGGCCATAAGAAACTGGAAAGCACAGTCCGTTATCTGAGCATTGAAGTCGATGATGCATTAGAGATCTCTTAATCGATCGAAGTCTAAGGTTGTCAGGGCTGCAACATCAGCCCTGTGCCAAGAGCGGACATTGCTTTCCTGAGAGAAATGGCGATGATACATGCTGTTAATTACATCGCCAATACAACAAATCAAAGAGCCACGTTAATAGTTTCAACCTCCGAATCGTAATCTGCTGATTTGATCACTGGGAAACTATGTTCCTGCTCCATGGGTGCAAGCAGGTCACCTGATTTAAATACAAGATATTTTTTAGAGATTTTATAAGAATCACTATTTAAATACGGAAAGCCTATTTCATTATACTCATAACTCTTAGTATTGGCATGCAGTTGTGGTGGGGTTGTTATATATTTACCGAAATTATCTTTTAATTCATTAATGTTATCATATAATCTGTACCAGGCAACAGGTTTAAACTCACCTTGTGAAATCACGGTTAATAAATTTATCTCATTTGAGGAGAAGTAGGCTCGAAGTATTTTCTCATCAATCACTGGTATTGAATTAAAAGCATATCCAACAAATATCCGACTACTGTTAATTATAAATCCTGCGAATTTATAATTTTTATTTGCATCATAACTCCAGTTTAATCGATCAAAAACAGTTTCTAAATTAGCTTTTATAAACTCTGTTTTCCTTACAACCTGTTCTCCCGCATGCTGAAGTACTTCAGACGTCCGGTGCTTAGATATTTCTGAATCAGTCGTAACTATAGACTTTGCTTCACCAATCAAAATCAAGTCATCTATCCTTGCCAATAAGTCAATCTCTTCCTCAATGGATTCTATCTTGATTCTTTTAGATACCGCTTTGTCATAGTCAGTTATAAAAGCATTGGTTCCAAGAGCACTGTTAATTTTATCTACAATTCTTGTTTCGTAAGTCGTTCCTTTTTCAGCAAGATCAATATTAAAAAGAAATGCCCAACGTTCAATAAGCCTAAACATCACCGGTGCGTTTAATGCACTAGTCAATAATGCATACTTATTTTTCTTTAATTTTACTAAAGGCTGACACCAGATATCTCCAGTTGGAGATGAGTTGAATGTCAGAAAATTAAGAATATTAATAACTTTAACTATACTCATTTCTGTTGCTTCACACAAGGCACGTTCTAATGAGCTTGCTTGAACGGTTGGGCAAAATTCCCTTAATTTATTAACATTAAATGCACTATCATCTTCTGGATATTTTTCAGTCTCAATATTTGCGATGAGCATCAATATTCTCATTACATTCAATACTTCTGATAAGCAAAACCCTTTACCAAAATCGTTGCTTAACCATTCTTTGGGAAAATAATCTTCAAGATTATTCTCCTCCACTCTCCAATGTGCATTGGTCGTTATTAATTCTTTAGTTGCATTACTAATAGATGCAACGTTTGCTACTCTTTTTTTATTTCCACGAGTAATAAATATATATTTATCACTACTAAAGAACTGAGCTATATTAGGTTGTGATGCGATAAGTGTCAGTTGGACAGAAAGGCTTTCTTTTCGTTGACTGCTGTTATTAAATGCAATTTCAAATGGTGTATTTGGCTGTTCTATTTTGAATATTTTATTTTCAGAATCAACGTCTATTAGATTATAGTCACTCCATAGAATACATTGCCAAAGATGGATGTAAGTATTATATAGCTGAGATAACCAGCTTTCTTGTTGGATGAAATCCATCTCATCTATTGGATCAGCAGAAATTATTATTTGGCTATTTTTTTCTATGCCTCTTAGGCATTCTCTTATGGCAAGTTGGAAACCATCGACAGCTCCATGAACGATCTCTCCTAAGCTTTGCTTATTCCCTAGTCTATTTGCTTTAAGCATTATGTCATGAACATTTGTAGTTGGCGCTTTTTTTGCAAGTTTAAGAGCAACAGCTGATGTCCTATTGGAACTTGCAATATAAGAGATCATTAGTTTTTCATGGTTTGTTTTAGGTGCCCGCCCATACAAATCTGCTAATTTCGCTCTAATATCCTTCAGCACACTATCCGTGATTATACCCATTGTATAGACTTTTTTATCTCTCGCTGAAGAATTTAATTCAACCTTAGCCCACTCCTCATTCCATTTTTCAAGATTAAAATCAGCACGTGTTGGTGATTTGATTTTTCCCTTAATAATTTTGCTAATAAACTGATCACTCATAACAATTAATTTCCTTGATTACTTAAATCTACACATGCAAGTCAGTGCCCGTAGCAGGTGACCTCTGACTCATACTTTTTTCGTCCAAATACTTGTCTTAATGGGAATATCATAACGTTGTAGATGAGGAAACTACTAGCGTTGGGACATTAACCTACAAAAATTAGGTCGCCATTTCGAACTTCCGCTCCTCGCTCAAAGCTGCCGGTCAACTACTGCGATCTCCTGAAGGTGTATCGACAACCATTACGCATGCATGGACAGAATTTGTCTACGGGCGTGGGGTTAGTCCACTTCTAAATTACAAAGGTTAAAAGTAAATCACAACCTTCTCTAACCTCCGCTTTTCGCTTGCACTGCCCATGCTGAGCATGAATTTCGTCTATGTCCAGAAGCGGACATCGATAATTCAGAAACCATGGCTGAAATGTGGTATCAGACCCTCACCTGATGCCTGGCAGCATCGCACCTCACTCCATGGCTAACCTCTCTGTTAGCCCGGCATGGTCAATGACTCCGTTGACAATGGTGCTACTTTCCAATACGTTAAGCACAAGGTTAGCGCGACCCGGCAGCTCACGGCCAAAGCGGAATGCAGCGCAGACTTATCAAATCTTTTTTGGTTAAGTGTCTTTAATTCTTATGGTTCGTGAGCACATAAGACAGATAAGAGACTTAAACCATGAAACGACTCCCCACATGCGCAGAAGCAAAAGCCCACGCTAAATACCTTTCACGGTCGCTCAATATCAATCTAAGCTACGCCCGGGATGCAGTGGCATTACGTTATAACTGCCATAACTGGTCGGAACTCAGCACAGTATTTGGTCAGCTTAGCGATAAGTACATGTCGTGCTATGGCCTTGCCAGCCATGAAGAAAAGCGTGTTTTTAGCCAGTTTCTGGCACCGTATATCGCAGAATTGCAAAATGCCATTCATCCTGACCGCCATGTGCCGGAAAGCTTGATACGTAAGATTGCTGAAGGCCATATTTCCCGGGTATCCGGTAAAGTCATGTCGACTGTAATACGTGAATGCGAGGATTTTCCTCCCACGACAGTTAAAGACATCATTGAACTGCTTGAATTTTATGATGATACGGCCAGCCGGGTATTAGCAGGACACCACAGACAGATCCCGACCAATAATCCCTGGCTGGAACCTTGGGTATTTGGTGTGCGCTTTTATGCCTATTACCACTTTAATGGCAAGCAGGTCACCATCTTAAGCCGGGAGTGGGATTTAGATATTCATGATGCCTACCTGCCACATTCACGTGACAGAGTATTTTCACGCCCATGGTTTCAAGACTATATGATCGGCTATCTGGCCTACCTCGTGAAGCAATTTATCGGATTGGGTTACGACGGCACCGTTAAGATTTGTTGCATTAATAATTATAGCGCGCTGGATTACCATCAGAAAAAAGCAGCCCCCAACGGTCGTGTGGGGCTCAATCACTTATACAGAGAGTTACTTAATCGCGGGGGAGAAGAAAAGTGGTCGTTTAGTCAAAATGGTCATAAACATGATTTTGGTATCGAGCTCCCGTTTACCGCATTGACCTCATTGAAGAAAGGAAGAAAATGAGATGAACAAAGCCGGAAAAATAGCGTATTCATGGCTAAAGGCACAGAGCGATAGCGAAAAAATTCGATTTATTGCACAAGCGCTGGGGAGTGTCGAATATCAGGCGTTTATAAAACAACATCAGCCTGAAAAGCAGCATGCCCACAATCTACCTTTAAGTTTTTTGAAATGGCATTTGCCTCAGAAACTAGTGGCCTCCTATCACGGCAAGGAGATCGACCTAAGAAGTGTGCCGGAGATGGTTGGCGATAAGCTGGAAATTCGGCATACCTGGATGCCAACAGGACAGTTTGCTCCTTCGCGTCATGGATCTTACATACCACTGGGAACCCACTTTGCTTGTACTGCTCTGATGCAACCCTTTTTGCAAAAACAGCAGGAAAAATGTCTGGAGCAGGCCTGGCAGGCAGCACTTCCCCTGCTTCTGTCACCTGACATCAGTAATAACAATGAATTCACTGCTCCATGGCTGGATTACGAGCCCTATCTCAATGGTGAAACGGATGTGTACTTTTTACTGGATGAACCTCAGGAAAGAGTCAAGATTGGAATATCAGGTAATCTCAGGCAACGCGTGGATACCTTGAAGCAACAACATAATACCAGCCTGAGTCTTATCTCCATAATACCCGCAGGGGGTATTGAGACAGAATCCGCATTACATCTTTTCTTTAAAAAATACAGGTTAGATCAGAAGGGACTTGGTAGAGAGTGGTTTTCTTACACGGATGAATTATGCGAATTTATCAATACTCTGAACACCTATGCAATCAGGAGCCACTGCCTAAGAGCTTACGGCATTATCTGACATCAGATCCTATCTTTAGGGCCCGTGGCGCTACGCACCTACAGGTGTGAAAAATCGATTTAGCCCCAGTGCCGTATGTAACCATTAAGCCAGTACAGGTCTGACAGAGCCAGACAACAACGTGACAGAATGAATGCTACAAGCCATCTGTCTTGGCAAGAGAAATTTTATCTTCTTCGGGAGCGACACGATGGTGAGTACAACGAAAATCCATCTTTTTACGCCACATCTAGATCGCACCAACTGCCTTTACGCACTGGTACGCATCAGATGTCAAGACCTATGTCCCGGAACTTCTGGCTCATGTCAGACAAAGCGTCTACAGTGCAGCGCGATATATTCTTTGTCACTTTGCTGACTTTCATCCGCACTTGGTAAATAAACCAAAATGAGGCTAAGGTAGCCGCCTCATAGACAAAATACATGACCTAGCAGGAACAAGAATCAACGTTACTTTTTGCCCTGGTAGACCACTGTGATGTTGTCTGGTTTTCTTAACGTCGGTGCCGTTGCTGGGTCAATCAGGTACACTGGGACTATCACGGCATTTTTCCCACTAACCAGGATTGGCACCCAGCAGTGAACACGTGGGTCTCCTGTCGTCTCCGGAATACCACTTGTACCGTATGCCATAAGATCAACCACATTGATAAAAAGCGCCTTACCTATATCAAAGAAAAACTCGTTAAAAACCACATCTTTTGCCAGCAAAATTACAGCGTCACCTGCCGCAAGTTTTACTGGCGATGAAGAGTGTTCAGAGGTTTCTAGATCAGCAAAAACAATCCTTTCGGTATAGATAAAACAAGCATAGCGGGCATCCTGTTCTGACCTTTCCAGGAGCGACTGACAGAACTCTTTAATATGTCGATTTTCGACCCTGCCAACTGCATTATCCCGGCGGTGGTGTCGCTTATGTTCGCGAACATGCACCTTGCCATTGACACTGTCAAAGTCATACCCTTTTCCAACCTGAAGCTTACTCTCCCAGATCTCCATACAATACTTTTCAGCAGCTACAACATTTCTTCGGCGAGGCAAATCCTGCTGGTAGACACCAGACAGTAGCCGGGCCTTAAGTTCGTCCGCAAGCTGATAATAGCGATTAATATCTTTCAGTACCGGAACGGTGGCATCCAGCAATGTGGAAATAACCTGCGATCGTGAGATCTTCTGTTTTTTGCTGTATTCATCTACAACGCGCAGAGTCTCAGAATTGGTTATATTGAAAGTGATTCGTTCTGACATATCTACTACCCATTAAGCATTTTAGATAAAGTGCATAACAATTAGATTTAATTTCTTATTTATCAAAGAGATTAATTTATTTTAATTTTATCTTAAATGGCCGATTCATAGTTACATATGCTCACGTTAAAATGCTGAATATGATACTGTCAGGACAGCCTAGATACCAGGAACGAACATTTGGGTTTTTAGTATAATTAAGGTCTTCATGTTTTAAGAACTTCCTCTTCATATCCCCTCCCACTGTGATCTGCTTAACCCGTCTGTATATCTCCTGTCCCCACAGTACTGCTTAGTAAACAGAAATACTGTGACTTTCCTGCATAAAAATTACGTATCACCATCTTCCTTTGTACACATACTACAGAGGATTAAATCATGGACTTTCCCTGGCCCTGGAACCGAAAATATACGATGAACTGGTTCCTGCTGTCGTTACTGAACCACCATCTTGATCAGCTACTGGAACGTTACTCCCGCCTTCAGCCCCTCAGACTCGATTTGTTCTATCAGAATGACACATGGCGTTATAACCATCACGGATGGTACGAGACAGAAAGGGAGGTACGCCAGTTAACAGAACATCTGATGTTAGAGAGCAACATCGTGGGTCACTTCTGGGTGCTGGAGTGTACTTCCCGACACAAATGCCATGCCCATATCGTGATGTATCTTGATGGTCACCATAACCAGGCCACCTTTCCGGTAGCTGAACAGGCGGGGACTGCCTGGCAGAAGATTACACAGGGTGAGGGGTACCACAATCGCTGTGATCGTAAGAAATGCTACGAAGCCGATATCACCCGCCCCGTCAATTACGATGATGCTGCAGCCATCGACAACCTGCGCTACATCATCAGCTATCTCGCTAAGGAGAAATCAAAACACGGGCAGACTTACTACGGGGCCAGCGAGGTTCCACCCGCGAGTGGACTGGGCAGACCGCGAGGGCTTCGATAAAACGACGAACTTTTTTACGTCAGTTCCGGTTGTTATGCCGGAGAAGGGTACAGTGATTCATCACCAGACTCCGGTACTTATTTAGCTACCGGAGAATCTCGTCATGACCATTAAACCTTCCCTGTCTGAAGACCAATTCGTCAATATGGCTTTCATTACCCATCTCACCGGACTAACCGATAAATGGTTCTACAAGCTCATCAAAGACGGTGAGTTTCCGGCCCCCATCAAGTTTGGTCGCAGTTCTCGCTGGCGGCAGAGTGAAGTAGAAGCCTGGCTGCAGGCCCGTATCGATGCATCACGCTCACAGCGCTAAGCCCTTCTCCCGTCGTAAACACAATTCATAACCGTCATACCTAATCCGTTCCTAACGGAGGCTTACGGCTGCACTCAATTCACTTATCAAGGAATATCAGAAATGATCCATTCAATTTTACTCAACCACTATCAGACCTGGCTGGATGATTTTACCCGCGTCAGTCTGTCCCACGGTTTATGCCAGCAGCACATAACGCAATGGCACCGACTGGCGATAACCACCAGCTCAACATTGGACGGAAGCGTAATAGAAATCGTCATTCCACAGCGCCTGCTACCGATCACCCGTACCGCTCGACTGGAATCCTGTACTGTCGACCCCGGACTAACTAAAAACACAGACTATACCCTTCTACCCGGCGTGCTGCTCAGCGAGTGTTACCGGCTGGGGAAGAGCCGGTTGGCAGATCAGTTACAAATGTTATTCCGGCTTCATGTACAGCCCGGTATGCGACAGACGCTGACCCTACTGTGCTGGTGTGAACTTGCAACAGGAAAGGATATGAGGGAATGGTATGCGCTGCATCTGCCGCTACCTGAAATGCTGAGGCAATGGCTTACGATAAAACAACGGGCATACCGGGGTCTGAAGACGCTGACGGAGGATTACATTCGTGCCACCCGGCCACTATGAGAATCGGATACCTGTCCGTAACAGCGATCCGGTATCGACCAGCATGCGCGATGTTTCTGAGCATACGACCAGGATTGTGCAGAAAAATACGCTCTTACTCTATGGGGGTAACAAAGTACCTGATCGTCAATTCACCGGGCCACAGCGAGAAATCGATTTCTGAGTCTGACAGTTTTATTACGTCAGCATTCCGTAGTGTGATAACCACATAGCGATCCCCTTTTAACCCCTTTTAATCCATCCAACCGCAAGGCGCAGGCTTCCCCTTTTCGGGACGACTTGTGCCTGCCCTCAGGAGTCTTAAGATGTTTGCCAAACTCTTCCTCGCACACAACGGTAAACGGTACTGTCTGGCCTGCCATACCGGTAAATGCAGTACAAGACATAACATCCCAGTGGAGGTAGCAGCATGCGCATGCTGAAATGTTACCTTGGCAATAATCGTGACGGGCACGTTGTCACTGCTAAAGACGCTATGCAGTCACCGGGTAGGATATGGACCTGTACTTCCTGCGGCTGTCAGTTGATACTTCATGCGGGTTCATCTGGTGAGGCCCCCTGGTTTGAACATGACCAGCGAACAGTGACGACAAACGTTCTGATGCAATGTACCCATCTCGACCCTGAAGTTAAAGCCGAAGCCCGATGCCAAAAATTACGCAGTATCATCGGCGGACTGGATGCACCTGTAATGGTGCTGTTCTGGCATTGCGTGTGGTGCGGAAATCATTACAGTGGGAAAAAGCATTGCACTTCATGCGGAACAGGCATCTACAGTATCGAAGAAACTGACAAGCAATCAGATGCGAACTGATTGGGCATCGGGTATTTCCTTAATATGATGAAGATCGCTTTAACACTCATGTTATTTCAGGAAATCTTATGGAGTATTTAAACGATGAGCTGACAGAAATGCAGCAAGTAAAGCGGGTAGTTCAGCAGGCCATCGACCAGTACCCACGTCTGGCTGTATTTTGGTAAAAAACCACCTCCATAGGAGGTGGTTTAAAATTGATAATTAATTAAGTTCAATAATGTCCCTCAATGTACCCATACGCTTTCCGGAACAACTCTTTATCTTTCCCTAGTCCAAACTGAGCCAGAGTCAACAAAAGCGCCTTTTGGATTTCTCGCGGGCCACTGTTGGAATTTTGCCAGCCATCAAAGCGGGTCGCTTTCACGATTTTATCAATTTGCTCTACAACATCACCGATTAACTTAGGGGTAGTTTCTGGGCGTGTTTCGAGGAAAAGCTTGGTCAAAGCCTGTTTATTATCAGCTTCAGTTACTGGGCGCTCGCCCGTTTCGCGCTCGGCTTGTACTGTATCTTTCGCAGCATCCAATAGGCCTTTCAACCAGTCGATAGCCTTAATAACACCAGCTTCATAATCCTGACGAAGTTTTTCCAGGCGCTCGCCCAATGCCACAAATTTAGGATCATGACTGCCGCGCAAACGCCCCATAAGATCAATCTCCAGGCGTTTGGCGCGTTGTTCCTGTTCTTTAGCTGTCAGGGTAAAGATAGCGTGCTCGTCCATGATCAACTCGTCAATATCATCGCGAATACGATTGATGTCAGTATGCTCATGGATCATTTTGATGGTTTCAGGACCAAGCGCAGCCCAAACAAGCGCACCTGTCTGTCCCACCGGACGCACCGATTCATAAATTTGCGCCAGCCATTTATAGTCCTGACGATAAGGGGTCAAAAAAGGATCTGGGTTGATAGCTGACCATAACTTGGATAACACTCCAAAGCTAGCTGCGAATTCATCACGCTTCTCGTTAGTTGGCAGGCATTCTTGTGCGGCCATAATACCTTCAAAACCTTCTATGGAACGATCCACACCAGGGAAGAAGGCCAGACATTTATTCAGTTGTAACGGCAATAGCTCTTTAAATGCCTCGATTCCCTCTACAACCCCTTCAATTTCTTCAGGGTTGTAGGCCAGAGCGGTACGCAGATTTTCGAAAACGCCGAGGTAGTCGATAATTAATCCCATGTCCTTGCGTACATCATCGGTTTCATACAACCGGTTGGTTCGGCACATGGCCTGAAGAAGGGTATGATCGCGTAGAGGCTTATCGAGGTACATGCAGTAGCAAATTGGCGCATCAAAGCCCGTAAGCAGCTTGGCGGTAACGATGATAAGCTGTAATGGATGCTCAGGATCTTTAAAACATTCAATCAGATCCTTCTGTACCTGCTCTTCCGCATCGATGTGCTGCCAGCGTTCGAAATCGACTTGTTTAACAGGTAGCTCCAATTCGCCATGCCATTTGAGCCAGTCCTTGTTGAGCTTATCTTTTTTACTACCCTCTTCAGCTTTAACCGGAGCCTGGTCAACGTTCATGACCACTTCAACCGCATCAAAACCGAGCTTTTCACCGAGCAAATAATACATCTGCACGCAGGCTTCGCGATCGTATACCACAACCATGCCTTTCATCTTTTTCGGCATAACATGGCTGGTAAAATGCTCAACGATATCATTACTCACCGCAGCCATGCGTCTCGGAGATTTCAGCATAATAGCCAGCTTGCCAGCGCGTCTGGACAATGCTGCTTTTTCTTCTTCATCCAGGTTGTTTTCGGTGGCCAGTTGCTCGAACTCTTCGTTGATAGCATCACGATCCACTCGGAGTTCGGCCAGCCGAGGTTCGAACTTCACCGGGTTAGTCGCGCCGTCACGGATCGACTGCTTGTAGCTATAGCGGCTCATATAGCGACCCGGATCTTCTTCGGCACCGAACAACTTGAATGTATTACGATCAATGCCAGAAATCGGTGTGCCAGTCAGGCCATAGAAGTGGGCATTGGGCAACGCCCAGCGCATTTTCTCGCCTAACCCACCTTCCTGGGTACGGTGGGCTTCGTCAACCAACACAATGATGTTGTCACGGTTGTTCAGGCCATTGGGATTGCTATCATCAATTTCGATATCTTTAAATTTAAAGATGGTGGTGATCAAAATGCCACGGCTGTCTTGCTCAATGTATTCGCCCAACTTTTTGCAGCTTTGCACTTTAATCAGATTCTTAACGTCGGCTCCACCAAAAGTTTCGTTAATTTGGCTGTCCAGATCTCGCCGGTCCACAACGATAAGTACCGTCGGGTTTTTTAACGCATTGTCGGCACGCAGCATTTTAGCGGCGTAAAGCATCAGCAAGGATTTACCCGATCCCTGGAAATGCCAAATTAGACCTTTCTTTGGATAGCCTCTGCGAACACGCTCAACGATTTGTTTTGCTGCTTCAAATTGTGGATAACGCGGCAGGATTTTAACGCGTTTAGGTGGAGTATTTTTGCCCGTTTTGACAGTTGAAAATAATGCAAAAGATTCCAGTAACTGCAATAAGGTTTGCGGATTTAACAAACTCTCACAGCTGTTGAGTACCGATGCTAATCCCGGCAGAATCTCATCACGAAGCTCAGTATTATGCCAGGGCCCCCAGTCTTTAACTCGGGCATTAATTGCGCCATAGGCAAAAGTTTTTCCTTCACTGGCAAAGCACAGCAAGTTAGGTACAAAGAAAGATTCAACGTTTTTCCAATAGTACTTTTTGCCGCCCATGAAATCGGCAGCACCGTCTTGCCAAGTCACGCTAGGCCGCGTTGCGGTTTTAACTTCGCCCACCACCAGTGGTATACCGTTCACATACAGGACAATATCAAAATAGACTTCAGTGGCCGCGATATAGTGGACCTGCTGTGCCACCACAAAGTGGTTGTTCTCTATATTGTCAAAATCAATCAGATTGATGGTGATATGGTCGCCATTTTCGCCAAAAGGCAAGGTTTTGTCGGCCATCAACCATTCCTGGAAATTTTCATTGGCTTTTACCAAACCGGTATGGCGGGCCTCCAAAATCACTCCCCGCAGTTTATAGATGACCTCATCGGCATAGTCAGATTGTCTACCTATGTAGGGGTTTAACGAACAAAGCGCGTCTTTTAGCCACTCATCAACAAAGATATCCTGCGCTTGTTTAGGCAAGTTTTCGCCATGGCAATATGTCCACTTGACCCCGTTTAAACCTTTTAAACGTTCGATAATTCCATTTTCTGTGACGGTTTGTTCGTTAAACATAAATTAAACCTTAAAAATTTTTGTTAGCTGCCTCATTAGAAAAATTAACTCTTTCTTTTTTTCGGCAATGAAATCAAAAATCGATGAAACATAATCATCAAACTCAATTACACCATTTCTATACTCTTTATTAAATACGGGAATCAATAAAGGATAAACATGTTTATTGTTAATTTGAGGAATGCCCGAATTATCTGAAATATTATGAAGACCAAACCACTCTAAATATACCCTCAGATATTTTGATTCAATATTAAAACACTCCAACGCCATTAAATTAGAGTCAACAGTTGCTTTTTTACCAATTATACCGACTCTGTTTTTAAAAATAGCAGCGCCTCTTTTAGGAAAAATTAAGAAACCCTCATTTAGAATAGAAATATTGTTAGCTTGCTCTTCAACATTAAATCTCTCAGAGCTAATAATTAAGTTTCTGTGATTTTCATTTTTATTAAAGTCATCAACTTTGAAATATCCAACATTTCCATCCGGATTAAAATTTATTTTTGATGGCGCATACCCCCCCAAAATTTTAAATAGCTCTGTACCAACGGTTTCATTTCTGTCAACTGTATCAATGGTAAATAACTGATTAAGAGTTTTTTCTTTTAAATTTTGAAGAGATGTTAATACACCGTCTAATTTCCCTAGAACATTATCAATCTTATGTATTTTCGCCAAACATCTGCCCTGCTCTGAGGCTGACATGTGGCGCAATTGATAATTTTTTAAAAAAGAAAACTTAGTTCTAGGGGAAAGAGAACCCGATGAATTTTTTATTGCATATTCCCAAAAATCATCTGATTGACATATATACGGAATCAAGGCATGGAGATAGTGCTCACCTTTTGCTTCCATTACGATAATATCACCAGAGCAAATTCCGTCAAACTCTGCAATTGCTGCCTTTCTTAAATACGGGCGCCGCTTACCAAATAAAATATGTCCTTTTTTAAAAACACGGGTAAAACTTGGATTATCCTCGGAAATCATTCCCCAACGCTTGATATTAAGCGAGCCAGAATCTAGATGCTCTAATCCCACGTAACGTTCATAGCCATCAATAATCGGGGTTTGAGTAGTGATTTTAACCTCCCGACAAATATCCGAAAATTTAATGATTTTCTTATTAGTCATTTTCCCTCACCTCATAACCCAACTTTGCGAGGTTAATAAATAAATTATTACATTGTTTTTTTAATTTTATACGGTTTATTTTCCAAGTTTCTAATGCATCCTCTGCATCCTTCTCTTCAGTATAATTACTTGCTTGAACATACAATGGAATAGACAAATTGTAGAGATTTTCTTTAATAACGGCGAAATCCACCAGTGCAGTGATGTGCTCCTGATTTTCAGGGCTAAAATAAGCTTCATATAATACAGCTAAATTATCTGCAGACAGGCGGCTATGGGCACGTTCACGGGTAACATACTCAACCCCGTTGATAAATAACACTTTGTTTTTGCGCTCAACAGGTTTATTGCAATTAAGCACAACTACACAAGATTCCATTGGCGAGTTGTAAAATAGGTTCGGCCCCAAACCAATCACCGCTTCGATGATGTCGGATTCAATCACCTGTTTACGAATGGCTTGCTCAGAATCGCGGAACAGAACACCGTGTGGCCAGAGCATAGCGGCACGACCAGTATCTGGCTTCAGGCTTTTAATGATATGGGTGTAAAACGCATAATCAGCGCAGCCCTGTGGTGGTACACCATAAAGATTACGACCATATGGATCGGCGGCAAACTTGTCACGATTCCATTTTTTGATGGAGTACGGCGGGTTGGCAAAAATTACATCAAACTGCTTAAGCCGATCGTTTTCAATAAACTTTGGCTCAGCCAAGGTGTCGCCACGCAGCACATCAAATTCTTCGATATCGTGCAGGAACATATTCATACGCGCGATAGCGGAGGTCAGCAGGTTCACTTCCTGGCCATAGAGGTGTACCGAGCGCCACTCTTCCCCTCTTGCGCGGAGATCCATCACTGCATTTAGCAACATCCCGCCAGTGCCGCATGTTGGATCATAGGCCGTTTCACCAGGTTTTAAGCCCATAATGCGCGTCATTAAATGCACCACTGTTCGGTTGGTGTAGAACTCTGCCGCCGTGTGGCCGGAATCGTCAGCGAACTTTTTAATCAGGTATTCGTAGGCTTCACCGAGATCATCCTGGGCAACAGATTTAATGCCAAGAGGAATTTTACTGAAATGCTCGATAAGATCAGCCAGCAGATGATCGGGCAGGCGCTCTTTATTGGTCCACTGTGCATCACCGAAGACGCCATGTAAACGCGGGTTATTGGCTTCGATTAGTCGAAGCGCATTCTGGATAGCTTCACCAATGTTTTTACTGGTATTACGGACCTTTTCCCAAGCTGCCTCTGAGGGAATGTTGAAACGGTGAAACATCGGCATGGCGGCGTATTCTGCATCACCTTCATGGAGTTCCAGTGCTTCGTTATATTCTTCCAGGTAGACATCTGACAGGCGTTTGTAAAACAGCAACGGGAAGACATACTGCTTGTAGTCTGATGCGTCAATTTGGCCACGAAGAAATTCGGCAGCTCCCCAGAGCAGCTCTTCCAGCTTTTTATTACTCATAGTACTCATATCTCGAACCCTTCTTTGATAAGCAGGGCTTCCAGCTCCTCTTCTGCTTTTTCCAGCTCAGCCAGCTTCCGTTGAAAATCTTTGAGCGCCTCTTCCACAGTGATGGTTTCTTCTGCGAGTTTTTTTTGCACATAACGCGCAATATTTAGATTGAAGTCATTTTCTTCAATCTCCTTCAGAGGTACCCAGCGCGCAACGCCTTCGATGTCTTTTGCATCCGGCCCCTGTTGAGCAAGGCCATGGTAAATTTGGTATATGTCATCAGCCTGTTTGTTGGACAGCGTATTCTGCGCACGCCCCTTGGTATAGATTTCTTCAGCATTGATGATCAATACATGATCTTTATGTGTTGTCGGACGTGATTTTCGCAGCACCAAAATACACGCAGGAATACCAGTCCCATAGAATAGATTGGAAGCGACACCAATAATCGCCACAATGCGATTTTCTTGCAGCAATTTGGTTCGAATTACGCCCTCAGCTCCGCCACGAAATAGAACACCATGAGGTAACACGACAGCCATACGCCCATTGTCGTTAAGTGAGGCAAACATATGCTGCACCCAGGCAAAATCACCATTTGTTTTAGGCGCCAGACCATATTGCTTACGGCCATAGGGATCGTTCGACCACAGATCGTATCCCCACTCCTTTAAGCTAAATGGTGGGTTGGCAACAACGCAATCGAAGGTTTCTAAACGATCGCTTTGTAAAAACTTAGGTTCCCGTAATGTATCCCCGCGGACAATATCGAAATCTTCCTGACCGTGCAGGAACAAGTTCATTCGCGCGATGGCTTCGGTAGTCAGGTTTTTTTCCTGACCTTTAATTTTTAGCAAGCGCGGATCGCCACCGTTTTCTTTTACATGGTGGATAGTTTCAAGCAGCATACCACCAGTACCACAGGCGGGATCGTAGACACTCTCACCAGCTTTTGGATCAAGAATGTTAACCATCAAGCGAACAATAGTACGTGGGGTGTAGAACTCACCAGCTTTCTTGTTAGCTTTATCAGCAAAACGTTTGATCAGGTACTCGTATGCGCGCCCCATATCATCATCACGGACACTGGCAACGCCGAGATTCACCTTATTGAAGTGATTAAGTAACGTAGCCAGTAACTCATCAGAAAGGCGTTCTTTATTGGTCCAGCTGGCATCGCCAAAAATACCATGCAGTTTAGAGTTTGCCAGTTCTATACCACGGAAGGAGTCTTTTAAGGCCTGACCGATGTCTTTGGTCTCAGCGAAAACATCGCGCCAATGACAATTCTCTGGTATCTGAATGCGGTGAAACATCTTACCCTTGGCAAGCTCTGCATCCCCAACGCTCTCCATCGCATCGGCAAATTCTTCGTCATATACGTCACAAATGCGCTTGAAGAACAGGATTGGGAAAATGTACGTTTTGTAATCTGATGCATCGATAGGCCCGGTGATAATATGGGCAGCATGCCAAAGATGGGCTTCGAGATCTTTTAGGTTAATCAGTGTCATTAATTTTTCTCTGTACGATTATGCGAAGCAGGAACCTTTTGCAGTAAATCGTGTATTTCACAGTCAAAAAGCACGCAAAGCCTTTCTAATGTATCTAGGTCAACCTTCTGAGCCGTCTCTTTGTAAAGCAAAGTGATAGTGTTGCGACTCAGGCCAGTTTCCCTGACAACATCGGCTATTCGCATCTTCTGTTCGCCCATGAGCCGAGCAAGATGGCAGCGGATCATAATGGTCCTTATCGTTGTGCTTAACGATGCAAATCGTATCCCAAAATGCGAAAAAAACAAAAAAATTCAAGCTGAAATTAAATTACTTCAGTTGGGAAAACATTGAACGTATGGACAGGAAGACCTGCATATTCAACATGTTTAAATTCAGGATACATGTCGGGTATAGATACCCGACATAGGTTCCAGTGAGGTCACATGCCAATTAGCGACACTTTGCTCTGCAGGAACTTATAACAAATTATTGCTATCGTTTTTTGTCTTTAGAGTAGTCAAACGGGCTAACCGCCTTCTCCCGATTGGCATCCAGATAATCAGCCCACCACTGCAGCATCAACCTTCGCTCCCCCAGATGCTCCGCTTTATGGATATAGGCAGCCCTAACAGAGCTACGCTCCTGATGACTCATCTGCCGCTCCACCGCATCCCTCGACCACAATCCCGACTCAATCAGAGAACTACAGGCCATTGTCCTGAAACCATGCCCACACACTTCCGTTTTAGTGTCATAGCCCATCACCCGTAAAGCCTTGTTCACCGTATTCTCACTCATCGGCTTACGCGGATCGTGATCGCCAACGAAGATCAGCTCTCGGTTTCCATTCATGCTTTTGATCTTTTCCAAAATAACTAAGGCCTGACGCGACAAAGGAACAAGATGAGGAGTCCGCATCTTTGAACCACGCTGAGAATGTTTAACACCTTCAAGCGGTTCACGCACACCTGGTATCGTCCACATGGCCGTTTCAAAATCCACTTCTGACCAGCGAGCAAAACGCAGTTCACTAGAACGAATGAAGACCAACAAAGTGAGTTCAACAGCTAATCGAGTTAAGGGTCTGCCAGAATAGTGATCGATGCGGTGAAGCAATTCAGGAATGCGGTTAAGCTCCAGAGCAGCACGGTGCTGTCTTTTCGCCGTAGCAACTGCACCAGCAATCTCTTGTGCTGGGTTGTAATCGATTAAGCCGCTCTGAACGGCAAAGCGCATAATCGCGGTAGTTCGCTGTTGTAAACGGGCGGCAACTTCGAGCCGCCCGGATGACTCCACCGCTTTGATGGGTACAAGCAAATCCCGCGTCTTCAATTCAGCAATGTTCCGTTTACCGATGGCAGCAAAGAGATTATCTTCCAGGCTTTTCAATACACGAGCACTATGCGATGTAGACCATTTCTGATTGCTGGCATGCCAATCTCTGGCAACCACTTCAAACGTTATCGCCTCTTGCCCCTGCTCTACCTTAACGGCTTTCTTGTTCTCACTAGGATCGACACCATTAGCTAACAGCTTACGAGCTTCATCACGCCGTGCCCTGGCATCAGCCAGCGACACTTCAGGGTATTTCCCTAAAGCCAGCATCTTTTCTTTACCGCCAAAACGATAACGCAGCCGCCAGTATTTTGAGCCATTCGGGTGAACCAGCAAAACCATACCGTCGCCGTCAGTAAGTTTATAGGCTTTTTCTTCAGGCTTAGCCGAACGAACCTTCACATCACTCAGAGCCATGATAAGTATCCTTTCAAGGGTTCTGTGTGGGTACAAACATTATCGAACCGGGATATACCCGCAGCTGTACCCGCATCAGTAAGTTGATGTAGATTGAATCAGGTTGACTTAGGTTGAGTGAAAAAGCGAGGAAAGCCTTGCGGATACTGGATTTCAGGCACAAAAAAAGACGTCCGTTGACGTCTATTGATGTTC
>OKVW01000189.1_pt1 | contig 41111 bp, 37 predicted proteins | sample 1606991 | NCBI WGS metagenome assembly OKVW01 (sample SAMN03281021, study PRJEB24777) | human gut metagenome | isolation source: fecal sample PR177 from 1 month old male Malay infant, vaginal delivered... | reverse complement strand
GAAACAGAACCTCTGACAATGAATTTACAGCATCACTTTCTTATTGCCATGCCTGCTCTCCAGGATCCGATTTTCCGCCGTTCCGTAGTGTACATTTGCGAACATAATGACGATGGCGCAATGGGGATTATTGTGAATAAACCGCTGGAGAATCTCCAGATTGAAGGGATTCTGGAAAAACTGAAAATCACGCCTGAACCGCGCGACCCGGCGATCCGTCTGGATAAAGCGGTGATGCTTGGCGGCCCGCTGGCGGAAGATCGTGGGTTTATCCTGCACACGCCGCCGTCACGTTTTTCCTCCAGTATCCGTATCTCTGATAACACCGTTATCACCACATCCCGTGACGTCCTCGAAACGTTAGGCACCAATGACCAGCCTTCTGACGTATTGGTCGCGCTCGGCTATTCCTCCTGGGAAAAGGGGCAACTGGAACAGGAATTGCTGGATAACGCCTGGCTGACAGCCCCTGCCGATCTCAATATTCTGTTTAAAACGCCGATTGCCGACCGCTGGCGTGACGCCGCCAGACTGATTGGCATCGACATTCTGACCATGCCCGGCGTGGCGGGACATGCCTGATGAGTGAAACATTACTGGCCTTTGACTTTGGCACCAAAAGCATTGGCGTAGCGATTGGTCAGCGGGTAACCGGGACCGCACGCGCGCTACCTGCAATAAAAGCGCAGGACGGTACGCCTGACTGGAACCTGATCGAACGCCTGATTAAAGAGTGGCAGCCTGATGAAATTATCGTAGGACTGCCCCTGAATATGGACGGTACCGAGCAACCGCTTACCGCCCGCGCGCGCAAGTTTGCCAACCGCATTCACGGTCGCTTTGGCGTCACCGTTACGCTGCATGATGAACGTCTCAGTACCGTTGAAGCGCGCGCAGGGCTGTTCGAGCACGGCGGCTATCGGGCGCTGAATAAAGGGAAGATTGATTCCGCTTCCGCCGTCGTCATTCTCGAAAGCTACTTCGAACAGGGTTACTGACCCATCACTTTCTTAAAGCCTTCCTTGCGCCTGCCGCTGTTGCAGGCTTTGGGCAAAGGTCATCATCCCCATCTGCTGTCCTGTCTGAATCACGTGGGGCAACTGATGGGACTTTCCTTCCCGAATCAAATTCCCCGCCGCCGGGGTATTAATCAGCAGCTCAAACAGCGCGATGCGTCCCTCCTGTTTATCAGGCTCCAGTTTTTGCGACAGCACAGCGCGCAGGCTGCCGGCCAGTTGGCTTCGGACCGGGTCTTTTTCCTGCGCCGGAAATGTGTCGATCAGTCGTTCGATCGCCTGCGCCGCCCCCCGCGTATGCAGCGTTGCCAGCACCAGATGCCCCGTTTCTGCGGCGGTCAACGCCAGGCGAATGGTTTCGCTGTCGCGTAACTCGCCGGGCAGAATCACATCCGGATCCTCACGCAACGCGGCGCGTAAACCCGCCGCAAACGACATGCAATGTAATCCCACCTCGCGCTGTTGGATCAGGCAACGCTCGCTGGCGTAGACATATTCAATCGGATCTTCCAGCGTCAGAACATGACCATCCACATGTTGATTCAACCACGCCACCATCGCCGCCAGCGTGGTCGATTTACCGCTGCCCGTCGCGCCAGTAACTAAAATCAAACCGTTGTCACTGCCAAGCAGCTCAGGCAACACCGGGGGCGCGTCCAGGCTTTCCAGCGTCGGACACTGCGTCGGCAATAGCCGTAGCGCCAGCGAAATCCCCTGCCGCTGGCGAAATGCGCTCGCCCGCAAACGCAGGTTATCGACAAGCGAAACGGCAAAATCGAGTTGTCCGTGCTGTCGTAACGTTGCCTGTTGCCCTTCATCCAGCCAGTGCGCCAGTAGTCCATCAACATCCGATACCGTGAAAGGTGCGCTTTCCATGCGTCCCCGTTTTCGCCAGCGCGCGGGCCACGCATTGCTTAGGTGTAGATCCGAGACATTATGCTTTACACTAAGGGCCACTATTTCTTCCATATTCATACATACATCCTCGGAAAATGAACGATATCGCGCATAACCTGGCACAGGTCCGGGACAAAATCTCAGCCGCCGCATCGCGTTGCGGGCGCGCTTGCGAAGAAGTTACATTGCTTGCAGTGAGCAAAACCAAACCTGCGAGCGCCATCGAAGAAGCCATCAATGCAGGCCAGCATGCCTTTGGCGAGAATTATGTGCAGGAAGGGGTCGAAAAAATTCGCCACTTTCGCGAGAAAGGCGTGAAAGGATTGCAATGGCATTTTATTGGGCCGTTGCAGTCCAATAAAAGCCGTCTGGTGGCAGAACACTTTGACTGGTGCCATACCGTTGATCGCCTGCGCATTGCCACCCGCCTGAGCGAACAGCGCCCGGCGGATATGTCGCCGCTAAATGTACTCATTCAAATCAACATCAGCGATGAGAACAGCAAGTCAGGGATCCCGCTCGCGGATCTGGATGCGCTTGCCGCGGAAGTCGCCAAATTACCCCATCTTCGTCTGCGGGGTCTGATGGCGATCCCCGCGCCTGAGTCAGATTATGTAAGGCAGTTTGAAGTTGCCCGCCAAATGGCGGTAGCATTTACCGGGCTGAAAACGCGCTATCCTGAGGTCGATACCCTGTCTCTGGGGATGTCAGATGATATGGAAGCCGCTATTGCGGCTGGTAGCACAATGGTACGTATCGGCACCGCCATTTTTGGTGCTCGTGATTACACAAAAAATTAAAGAAATCTAAGGAACGCAATGAATACGTTGACCTTCTTGCTCTCAACGGTAATTGAGTTGTACACCATGGTGCTGTTATTGCGCGTGTGGATGCAATGGGCTCGCTGTGACTTTTATAACCCTTTCTCCCAGTTTGTGGTGAAAGTGACGCAACCGATTATTGGGCCGCTGCGTCGTATCATTCCGCCGATGGGGCCGATCGATAGCGCGTCGCTGCTGGTCGCGTTTATCCTCAGCTTTATCAAAGCCATTGTGCTGTTTAAAGTGGTGACATTCCTGCCAATCGTCTGGATCGCTGCGGTGCTGATTGTGCTTAAAACCATTGGCCTGCTGATCTTCTGGGTTCTGCTGGTAATGGCCATCATGAGCTGGGTGAGCCAGGGCCGTAGCCCTGTTGAGTTCGTGCTGATGCAACTGGCCGATCCGCTGCTGCGCCCTATTCGCCGAATTCTTCCGGGCATGGGCGGCATCGACTTCTCTCCGATGATCCTCGTCCTGCTGCTGTATGTGATTAATATGGGCATTGGCGAGCTGCTACAGGCAACCGGTAATATGCTGCTGCCGGGGCTGTGGATGGCGCTATGAGTGCCGTAACACGCTGCGATGACGGGCTGGTTTTACGGCTCTACATTCAGCCCAAAGCCAGCCGTGACAGCATTGTGGGTTTACATGGCGACGAACTGAAAGTCGCCATTACCGCGCCGCCGGTAGACGGCCAGGCGAACAGTCATCTGGTGAAGTTTCTCGGTAAGCAGTTCCGCGTGGCAAAGAGCCAGGTCGTTATTGAAAAGGGCGAACTTGGCCGCCACAAACAGGTTAAAATCATTCATCCGCAACAGATCCCGCCCGAAGTCGCGGCGTTAACTGATTAGGTATCCTATGCAAAAAGTTGTCCTCGCAACCGGCAATGCCGGTAAAGTGCGTGAGCTTGCGTCGCTGCTCAGCGATTTCGGGCTTGATGTGGTAGCGCAAACGGATCTCGGCGTTGATTCCGCCGAAGAAACCGGGCTGACCTTTATTGAAAATGCGATCCTGAAAGCGCGCCATGCCGCACAAGAGACGGGCTTACCGGCTATTGCTGACGATTCAGGCCTGGCCGTTGATGTGCTGGGCGGCGCACCAGGGATTTACTCCGCGCGCTATTCAGGCGAAGACGCCACGGACCAGAAGAATCTCGAAAAGCTGCTGGATACGCTAAAAGATGTGCCGGACGATCGGCGTCAGGCGCGTTTTCACTGCGTGCTGGTCTATCTGCGTCACGCCGACGATCCCACACCGCTTGTGTGTCACGGTACCTGGCCGGGTGTGATCACCCGTGCGCCGTCAGGTAACGGCGGCTTTGGCTATGACCCTATTTTCTTCGTCCCTTCGGAAGGCAAAACCGCCGCCGAACTGACCCGCGAAGAGAAAAGCGCGATCTCACACCGTGGACAGGCGCTGAAGCTGCTGCTGGACGCCTTACGTCATGGTTAAGCTGCCACCGCTGAGTCTTTATATTCACATTCCGTGGTGCGTGCAGAAATGCCCGTACTGTGACTTCAACTCGCACACGTTGAAAGGTGAAGTCCCACACGATGATTACGTCCAGCATCTGCTGAGCGATCTCGACGCGGACGTTGCGTATGCGCAGGACCGTGAAGTGAAGACCATTTTTATCGGTGGCGGTACGCCGAGCCTGCTTTCCGGCCCGGCGATGCAAATGCTGCTGGATGGCGTGCGTTCGCGCCTGAAACTGGCTGCGGATGCAGAAATTACAATGGAAGCGAACCCGGGCACCGTGGAAGCCGATCGCTTTGTCGACTATCAACGCGCCGGGGTGAACCGTATCTCCATCGGCGTGCAGAGTTTTAGCGAACCAAAGCTGAAACGGCTTGGGCGTATTCACGGCCCGGAAGAAGCCAGACGCGCCGCGAAACTCGCCAGCGGGTTAGGCCTTCGTAGCTTTAATCTCGATCTGATGCACGGCCTGCCGGATCAATCGCTGGGCGACGCGCTGGACGACCTGCGCCAGGCCATTGCGCTCAACCCTCCGCACCTCTCGTGGTATCAGTTGACGATTGAGCCCAACACGCTGTTTGGCTCGCGGCCGCCTGTCTTACCGGATGATGACGCGCTGTGGGATATTTTTGAGCAAGGTCACCAGTTGTTAACCGCCGCCGGTTATCAACAGTACGAAACCTCTGCGTATGCCAGACCGGGCTACCAGTGTCAGCACAACCTGAACTACTGGCGCTTTGGCGATTATCTGGGCATTGGCTGCGGCGCGCACGGCAAAGTGACATTCCCCGATGGCCGCATTCTGCGCACCACCAAAACGCGTCATCCGCGCGGGTATATGGAGGGGCGTTATCTGGAAAGCCAGCGCGATGTGGAGCAGGCCGATAAGCCGTTTGAATTCTTTATGAACCGATTCCGTCTGCTGGAAGCGGCACCGCGTGCTGAATTTACGCAGTATACGGGGTTGTCAGAAACGGTGATTCGTCAGCCACTTGATGACGCCATCGCCCAGGGGTATCTGACCGAGTGCGAGGCGTATTGGCAGATTACCCAGCACGGTAAACTGTTTTTAAACTCGCTGCTTGAGCTGTTTCTCGCCGAGTAAAGTCATCAATGTGCGCCGTCATCCGGCAAGCTGCCTGATGGCGATGCGCTTATCAGGCCTACAGAAGATGTCCCACCGTAGGCCGGATAAGGCCTTGCGCCGTCATCCGGCAAACCGCTACCGTCAGTAATTAATACTGATTAAACATCGTCTGGATCTGTTGCGGATCTTTGGTCTGGGTTAACGCCAGTTGCAACAGGACACGCGCCTTCTGCGGGTTCAGTGTGCCAGAGGCGACAAAACCGTACTTCGCATCATCGATTTCCGCATCCTGAGTGGTTGAACCGGTCGGAACACGGGAAGAACGAACCACTACCGTTCCTTTATGTGCTGCAGTCGCCAGCGTATCAAAGACTGTTTTATACAGGTTGCCGTTACCCACACCTGCGCTCACGATCCCCGCGTAACCCGCATCCACCAGCGCTTTAGCCGGAAGATCCGACGCATTTGCATAGTTATACACGATCCCCACTTTCGGCAGTTCGGTCAGTTTAGAGACATCGAAAGGCGTGGAGGTCGTGTGCTTACGCGCCGGCGTGCGCTGATAATCGATTTTGCCGTTATGGATGTAGCCCAGCGGACCGTAGTTAACGGATTTGAAGGTCGCCACATCGGTGGTGTTGGTTTTGGTGACATCACGTCCATCCAGCACGGTATCGTTCATCACCACCAGCACACCGCGGTTAGCCGACGCCTTGTCTGCCGCAGTCACCACCGCGTTATAGAGGTTGAACGGACCGTCTGCGCTCATCCCCGTGGACGGACGCATAGCCCCAACCAGCACCACTGGCTTGTTGCATTTTACGGTCAGATCGAGGAAGTAGGCCGTCTCTTCCATGGTGTCAGTGCCGTGCGTAATCACGAAACCATCAGTACTGTCACACTCGGTATTGATCTTCTTCGCCAGGGTTAACCAGACGTCGTCGTTCATATCCTGGGAACCAATATTGACGACCTGCTCGCCTTTAACGTTCGCGATATCCTTAAGTTGAGGAACGGCCTTGACCAGATTCTCCACCCCGACTTTACCTGCCGTATAGTTGGATTTGGTTGCGGAATCACCGCCGCCGGCAATCGTCCCGCCCGTCGCTAAAATAGTGACGTTCGGTAAAGCAAGCGCAGCACCGCTGAACCCCATCACCAGTGCTGCCAGTGCCGTTTTCCTGAAAAACTCCATGTTATTTCTCCGGTTACGTGAATTTGCCGCATTATCCCAATGCCAGAGATGAATAATGTGATTTCATCCAATTAACCAGACAAATGTATTTTTGAGATTGTTAAATTTAGAGGTGGATATCAAAACGAAGCAGAAAGGCAAAACAAAATGACACAGAGACGATCTGTGCCATTGTTTTATAAGAAAAGTTTATTTCAGGGTGCTGACCAGCGCTTTGCGGCTATCTTCGAGGGTAACAACGCGACTGCATACGTCTTTACCGAACTGCTGGAAATCTTTTTCCTGATTCTTCCACTCGGTCTGAATCGCCGATTGCAAGCCGCCGAGACTGCCAAGCACGCCCTGTAGCGGATTTCCGCCGCCTTTGAGGACCGCTTTCGCGCCCATCTCATTGATGCTGTCCTGCAAAATACCGCCCATCGCCTGATTCACCAGTTGCTGGCCGTCGGCGCGAACCTGATCGATAGCCTTGTAATGGAAGGTCAGACCGTCAGTGCGATGTTCGATAATCCGGTTCATCTGCTCTTTCAACTGGGCATCCAGTTTGGTCAGACGACCCCGCATGTTGCTGCTCTCACCCACTTCTTTGGCAATGATTTTATCCAGCGCCGCACGACCTTTCTCTACCCGGTTACGGGCGCCTTCGTCGATCCACGGCAGCGCGCTGCGCAGTTCGCCCTGGTAATCTTTCGCCTGCTCACGCTGTGCCGCGCTCAGGGTATATTGCTTGCCGTTGTACATCACATTGCCATCCGGCGTGATCACCAGATTGCCGTTTTCACCTTTCACCTGCACCGTTTGCGGGCTCAGAATCACATCGTCACGCGGCGTGACGCTGCACTGATAATCGGCATGAGCGGCCATCGCGGTGACTGAAAGCGCTGCCGCCAGCAGGGTTTTGCGCATCATAACTTTCCCTCAAGACAAATCGGGCCAGCATTTGCTGGCCCCGTATGCTTTGTTAGTCCCACCAAACGTCGAAAAGTTCGCTGGTGCGCACTTCTTCAAGTTTGTGCTCTTCCAGCCACTTACGCACAATCGCCTGATGTTCTTCAGTGCACTTGCCAATCTCCTGCATGCAGATCAGACCTTCCCAGGCCAGATAACCGCTGCCATCAAAGGCCAGCTTGTTTGGTTCAATAACGTCATTGATGAAGTCGTCAACGACCTGATCAACCTGTTCGCCAGTTGTGCCTTCCGGGAAACGCCATGCCACCGAAAATCCTAACTCCTGGAATTCGTCGATGTGCATTTTTTTACGCAGACGACGGCTACGGTTCTTTGCCATTATTTCACCCTCTCGAACATTAAGTCCCATACGCCGTGACCAAGACGATGGCCACGTTGTTCAAATTTGGTTACCGGGCGCGATTGTGGGCGCGGTACATAATCGTGACTCTCTGACAGGTTTTTGTACCCGTCAATGGAGGACATCACTTCAAGCATGTGCTCTGCATAGGCTTCCCAGTCGGTCGCCATGTGGAACACGCCGCCCAGTTTTAGTTTGCTTTTCACCAGTTCTGCAAACGGCACCTGAACGATACGGCGTTTATTATGACGCGCTTTATGCCACGGGTCAGGGAAAAAGAGCTGAACCATGGATAAAGAATTGTCAGGAATCATTTTGTGCAGCACTTCGACCGCGTCATGGCACATCACGCGCAGGTTCTCAACGCCCTCTTCATGGGCAGACGCCAGGCACGCGCCCACGCCCGGGGAGTGGACTTCAATACCGAGAAAATTTTGCTCCGGGCACGCTTTCGCCATCGTCACCAGCGACGCCCCCATACCAAAGCCAATCTCAAGCGTAACCGGCCCTTCACGGCCAAACAGTGCGGCGAAATCCACCTGCTCTTCGCTGAATTCAACGCCCATCACCGGCCAGTAGTTTTCCAGCGCGTGCTCCTGCCCTTTGGTCAGTCGCCCCTGGCGACGAACAAAACTACGAATCCGGCGCAGTGGACGGCCGTTTTCATCAAATTCCGGTGAGATGACGTCGTTTTTCATAAAAGTTAAGTCTGCTTGTGATTGAGGTCTGAAAACGGGCATTATCCAAAGTTAGTTGCCGGATGCAAGTAAAGGAAGAGGTTGCGCTGCGGAAAGTTCCGGTTTACACCCTGTTGCCTCTGTGCTGCAATCTTGCCCCCAACAATGATGAATTCGGTGACCATGCAAGCGTCTCAATTTTCAGCCCAGGTTCTGGACTGGTACGATAAATACGGGCGGAAAACCCTGCCCTGGCAAATTGATAAGACGCCTTACAAAGTATGGCTCTCGGAAGTGATGCTGCAACAGACGCAGGTCACAACGGTTATCCCCTACTTTGAACGGTTTATGGCGCATTTCCCAACGGTAACCGATCTCGCCAACGCCCCGCTGGACGAGGTGCTTCACCTGTGGACAGGACTCGGTTATTACGCCCGGGCGCGCAATCTGCACAAGGCCGCCCAGCAGGTTGCCACGCGACATAACGGCGTATTCCCGGAAACGTTTGATGAAGTCGCCGCCCTGCCCGGCGTCGGGCGTTCAACCGCCGGTGCGGTACTCTCTCTCTCGCTGGATAAACCTTTTCCGATTCTCGATGGCAACGTCAAACGTGTGCTGGCACGCTGCTATGCTGTTAGCGGCTGGCCGGGCAAAAAAGAGGTCGAGAAACGGCTCTGGGATCTGAGCGAACAGGTTACCCCGGTGAACGGTGTGGCGCGTTTCAACCAGGCGATGATGGATTTAGGCGCGATGGTTTGCACGCGCTCTAAACCCAAATGTTCGCTGTGTCCTTTGCAGAATGGCTGTGTCGCCTCAGCCAACGACAGTTGGTCACGCTATCCTGGCAAGAAACCCAAACAGACACTGCCAGAGCGGACGGGATATTTTCTGCTGCTACAACATGAGGATGAGGTTCTGCTGACGCAGCGCCCGCCCAGCGGATTGTGGGGAGGGTTATTCTGCTTCCCACAGTTCGCCAGTGAAGAGGAATTACGGGAATGGCTGGCGCAACGGCATGTTAACGCTGATAATTTGACCCAACTTAACGCGTTTCGCCATACGTTCAGCCATTTCCATTTGGATATTGTGCCTATGTGGCTTCCTGTGTTCTCAGGCGCTTCATGCATGGATGAAGGCCATGCGCTCTGGTATAACTTAGCGCAACCGCCATCCGTTGGCCTGGCGGCTCCGGTGGAGCGTTTATTACAGCAGTTACGTACCGGTGCCCCCGTTTAACGCACCGGACGATAAAGAGGATTTGTTATGAGCAGAACGATTTTTTGCACTTTCCTGCAACGTGAAGCAGAAGGCCAGGATTTCCAGCTTTACCCGGGCGAACTGGGCAAACGCATTTATAACGAGATTTCGAAAGAGGCGTGGGCGCAGTGGCAGCACAAGCAGACCATGCTTATCAACGAAAAGAAACTCAATATGATGAACGTCGAGCACCGTAAACTGCTGGAACAGGAGATGATTAACTTCCTGTTTGAAGGTAAAGATGTGCATATCGAAGGTTATACACCGGAAGGTCAATAACGCCTGTAGCGCTAATTTTCCAGGCCCGATAAGCGCTGTGCCATCGGGCAATGCAACGAAGCCGGAGGCGGCGTAAACGCCTTGTCCGGCCTACGCGGGCTCGATCCGTAGATCGCGCAATGATTACGCCATCCGGCAAAATGGCACAACAACAAACACAACATGCACTCCCGGAATGATGAAAAAATTTCTCGCGCTTGCCGTTATTGTGCCGTTGCTCATCTCCTGCTCCAGCTCGACTAAAAAAGGCGATTCTTACAACGAGGACTGGGTCAAGGATACCAACGGCTTTGATATTTTAATGGGGCAGTTTGCCCATAATATTGAAAATCTGTGGGGCTATCAGGAAGTGCTGATTGCCGGTCCGAAGGACTATGTAAAGTACACCGATCAGTACCAGACCCGCAGCCATATCAACTTTGACGACGGTACCCTCACCGTTGAAACTATCGCCGGGACAGAACCCGCTGCGCATCTGCGGCGCGCCATCATTAAAACCTTGCTGATGGGCGATGACCCCGGTTCTGTCGACCTTTACTCGGATGTCGATGATATTCAGATTTCCCGAGAACCCTTCCTCTACGGTCAGGTGCTGGATCACACCGGTCAGCCGATCCGCTGGGAAGGGCGTGCCACGCAGTTCGCCGATTATCTGCTGAAGACGCGCCTGAAAAGCCGCAGTAACGGGATTCGCATGATCTTCAGCGTGACGATTAACCTGGTGCCGAATCACCTGGATAAGCGGGCGCATAAATACCTCGGAATGGTACGCAAAGCGTCGCATAAATACGGCGTCGATGAGTCATTGATTCTGGCGATTATGCAGACGGAATCATCCTTCAACCCGTACGCGGTGAGTCGCTCCGACGCGCTGGGCCTGATGCAGGTGGTTCAGCATACCGCTGGTAAAGATGTTTATCGTTCCCAGGGGCGTTCCGGTATACCGAGCCGCAGTGAATTGTTTGATCCTGCCAGTAACATTGATACCGGCACTGCGTATCTGGCGATGCTTAGCAACGTCTATTTAGGCGGTATTGATAATCCAACCTCACGCCGTTATGCGGTGATCACGGCCTATAATGGCGGAGCGGGCAGCGTCCTGCGCGTCTTCTCAAATGATAAAATTCAGGCAGCGAATATCATCAACAGCATGACGCCAGGGGATGTGTATCAGACGTTAACCACGCGTCACCCTTCGGCTGAATCACGCCGTTATCTGTATAAAGTGAATTCTGCACAAAAATCTTATCGTCGGAAGTAATCTTCAGCCCCATTCAGCGGGTTTTCTCGCTGAATGGGGTCTAAAAGCGTTAACCCCGTCACCTTTTCGCATTGCAAAAAGATATTGTTTGCAAATATTTGTCACAGGTAACAAAAAATCACCGGCAGTCATTGATAAAATCACATCATATTGCAACGGCGTTTGTGCCAATCGGAACATCCATCCGCATTCTGATGTGAGGAAATTAACATGAATCTTAAGCTGCAGCTGAAAATACTCTCCTTTCTGCAGTTCTGCCTGTGGGGAAGTTGGCTGACCACCCTCGGCTCCTATATGTTCGTCACCCTCAAATTTGACGGTGCGTCCATTGGTGCCGTTTATAGTTCTCTCGGGATCGCGGCGGTTCTGATGCCGACGCTGCTAGGGATCGTGGCGGACAAATGGCTAAGTGCAAAATGGGTGTACGCCATTTGTCACGCAGTCGGTGCGGTGACGCTGTTTATCGCCGCCGAAGTCACGACGCCCGGGGCGATGTTCTTTGTGATCCTGCTTAACTCGCTGGCGTATATGCCAACGCTGGGGCTTATTAACACCATTTCCTATTACCGTTTGCAGAACGCAGGTATGGACATTGTTACCGATTTCCCGCCAATTCGTATCTGGGGCACCATCGGTTTCATCGCCGCCATGTGGGCAGTAAGCTTCTCCGGTTTCGAATTGAGCCATATGCAACTGTATATCGGCGCGGCGCTCTCTGTGGTGCTGGTGCTGTTTACGTTGACCCTACCGCACATTCCGGTGGCGAATCAGCAGAAAGATCAGAGCTGGACGGAAATGCTGGGCCTGAATGCCTTCGCCCTGTTTAAAAACAAGCGTATGGCAATCTTCTTCATCTTCTCGATGATGCTGGGCGCAGAGCTGCAGATCACCAACATGTTTGGTAATACCTTCCTGCACAGCTTTGATAACAATCCGATGTTCTCCGGCAGCTTTATCGTTGAGCACGCGTCGGTGATGATGTCGATTTCACAGATCTCCGAAACGCTGTTCATTCTGACCATTCCGTTCTTCCTGAGCCGCTACGGTATCAAGAACGTGATGTTGATCAGTATCGTTGCGTGGATGCTGCGTTTTGGCCTGTTTGCTTACGGCGACCCAACCCCGTTTGGCACTGTGCTGCTGGTTCTGTCGATGATTGTGTACGGCTGCGCCTTCGACTTCTTCAACATCTCAGGTTCGGTGTTCGTTGAGAAAGAGGTTCCCTCGGAAATTCGCGCCAGTGCGCAGGGCATGTTCCTGATGATGACCAACGGCTTCGGTTGTATCCTCGGCGGTGTGGTGAGCGGGAAAGTGGTGGAACATTACACGCTGAACGGTATCACCGACTGGCAGACCGTATGGCTGATTTTTGCCGGTTATTCGCTGGTTCTGGCCTTTGCCTTCGTGGCGATGTTTAAGTACAAACACGTTCGCGTTCCTGCCGGTACGCAGCCAGTCGCACATTAATCTCCTGCCGGATGGCGCTTGCGCTTATCCGGCTACACCGTACACCAGGCCGGATAAGCGCAAGCGCCATCCGGCCTTCGTCATCGATTACTTCAAAACATACCCGTACAGCCGCTTAATCCCGTCCGTATCTGTTTCACTGTAAACGCCCTGTAGCTCCGGTGAGAAGCCAGGCAACATATTGACCCCCTCTTCCAGCGCCAGGAAATAACGCTGCACCGCACCGCCCCAGACTTCGCCGGGTACAACGCACAGCACGCCCGGAGGATATGGCAATGCCCCCTCCGCCGCGATACGCCCATTCGCATCACGTATACGCACCAGTTCAACATCACCGCGAATAAAAGCACTGTTGGCGTCCTGCGGATTCATTACCACTGGCGGTAAACTGTCCTGACGGAACATCGCTTTTTGCAGATCCTTTACGTCAAAACTGACGTAAAGGTCATGCATCTCCTGGCACAGTTCGCGCAGCGTGTAGCCGCGATAACGCACCGGATATTTATTGAAGATGGTCGGCAGCACGTCAGCAAGCGGCGTGTCATCTTCAATGTGCTGTTCGAACTGCGCCAGCATCGCCACCAGGTGCGCCATCTTGTCGGCGCTTTCCGCAGGAGTCAGCAGGAACAGAATCGAGTTGAGGTCGCATTTCTCCGGTACGATGCCGTTTTCACGCAGGTAGTGCGCCAGGATGGTCGCCGGGATACCAAAATCGGTGTAGCGCCCGGTTTGTGCGTCAATGCCCGGCGTGGTGAGCAACAGCTTACACGGGTCAACAAAGTATTGGTCGTCGGCATACCCCTCAAATCCGTGCCACTTCGCCCCTGGTTCAAAACTGAAGAAGCGCCGCTCGCGGGCAATCACCTCCGTGGGGTACGACTGCCACGCCTTCCCGTCAACGACCGGAGGGATAAACGGTTGCAACAGCTTACAGCTTGCCAGGATAGCCTTACGCGCCTCAATCCCCAGCATCACGCATTCGGCCCACAGACGTCGACCGCTCTCACCTTCATGAATTTTGGCGTTCACATCCAGTGCGGCAAACAGCGGATAAAAAGGGCTGGTAGAAGCATGCAGCATGAAGGCGTTGTTCAGCCGCTTGTGCGGGCAAAAACGCGCCTGTCCGCGAATGTGATTATCTTTCTTGTGGATCTGCGAGGTCTGCGAGAAACCCGCCTGCTGTTTATGCACCGACTGGGTGACGAATATTCCCGGATCGTTTTCATTTAGTTCCAGCAGCAGCGGCGACCCCTCGGCCATCATTGGAATAAACTGTTCATAGCCGACCCAGGCGGAATCAAACAGGATGTAATCACAAAGATGCCCTATTTTATCGATCACCTGGCGGGCGTTGTAGATTGTGCCGTCATACGTCCCCAACTGGATAATCGCCAGCCGGAAAGGACGCTGTAGCTCCGCCTTCTCTGCCGCCACTTTACGGATCTGGTTTCGCAGGTACGCTTCATCAAAGCAGTGCTCGTCAATCCCACCGATAAAACCAAACGGATTGCGTGCCGCTTCCAGGTATACAGGCGTCGCGCCTGCCTGAATCAGCGCACCGTGATGATTTGACTTGTGGTTATTGCGATCAAAGAGCACCAGATCGCCGCGTGTCAGTAACGCATTCGTCACCACTTTATTCGCCGCCGAAGTGCCGTTGAGAACAAAATAGGTCTTATCGGCATGGAAGACTTTAGCGGCGAATTTCTGCGCATGTTTGGCGGATCCTTCGTGGATCAATAGATCGCCCAGCTTCACATCAGCATTGCACATATCTGCACGAAAAACGTTTTCACCAAAGAAATCATAGAAATGACGCCCGGCAGGATGTTTTTTAAAGAATGCGCCGTGTTGATGGCCAGGACAGGCAAACGTGCTGTTCCCCATTCCCACATACTGCGTCAGCGTGTCGTAAAACGGCGGCAGGAGATCGTCTTCATACAGACACGCGGCAGATTCCACCTCCAGCCACTCCTGTGCATTGCCGCTGATGACAGCCGTCACATCGGCGGGCTGGTCGATTTTCTCTTCGGTGAGAATAAATACCGGCAGATGAAAACCCGTGCGTTTTAGCAACGCCAGGATGCCGCTTCGACTGTCGGAAACGGTAATGACAACCGCTGCGACGTCGGTAAAGTCGGTACTGTCCAGCGCCACAACGCCACGGTAAGTAGATAAACGTGAGACCAGTTCACTACTGGCGGCAATGTTCATTGATTTCATAAGCGCAAAAACCCGTTTCGGGAGAGTGAAAGTCCCGGACAAAGCACTATGCCTTGCCCCACGAGATGTTGGGTCAAACTGGTCACCAGCTCCGACCGCCAGACATCAGTAAAAGCAGACAGCCTCTGATTTTACTGTTGTCCTGCGATGAGCATGCGTTGCCCTCACCGCATGGTGAGGAAAGAGAGAAAATGGGTAAGAAGGCGCGCGCCTCGCGCTAAGCGGCGATGCTGAAGATGATGTGAAAGTGTGGCGTTCATCTCATGCAATCCCAGGATGACTGGAGAAAATTCGCGCAATCATGGCACCTTTAAACAGGAGGGGCAAGATCTAATTCTTATGCACACCTGTTGCGGTAAAACAACACGGAAAATGAGAATCAGGGCATAATAATGCAATCAGACCAAATAAGTATCAGGAGCTTACGTGATAATTAGTCCCTTTATAAAGGCCAGCGCCGTACTGGTGGGTGGCGTTACACACCAACGATGATGGCGCTTTCCACCGCCTGGAGCGCATTTTTCGCCTGAGAATGTGTGCAATAACAGCAAAGTGGTGATAGATTGTGCAGTCTGCGTTGATTTGAAGAAATTTCGTTGACGAAGCGAGGCGGATCGGTTTTAATGCGCCCCGTTGCCCGGATAGCTCAGTCGGTAGAGCAGGGGATTGAAAATCCCCGTGTCCTTGGTTCGATTCCGAGTCCGGGCACCACTATTTAGTTTCATGGCGTCTCTATGAGTCCTGAAACGTTAAAAAATCAGCAAGTTAAAGAAGCCCGATGGTATTCAACAATGCCATCGGGCTTTTTAGTATCTATAGTTTTTAGGGGCCTGTCGGTTCGATAAACTCTGGCAACATGATATTGGTCAGTGGATATGAAAAGCGTTGTTTGTAGATTTCCCCGAGATGTTGATTTTGTGAAGGTAAATCTGCTGTTTTTTTAGCCTATCCTCTCTATTGTTAAAGGCGGTATTCCTCTGGCGTCATGTTATTCCGCAACTCATTGACTTAGTCTATATTTAATAAAAAATAAATTAACCCCGATTATTAATAATGGCCCATCTTTAGCTCAGGTGTGAATTATGTCAAAACAGCACCTGAAATTTAAGCCAATATAATTTAGTCTATTTAGACTTTGACTTAATTTTAGTCCTGATTAATACATATAACTGATGATTTTCTTGATCAGGCTTAAGGTGTTTAGAACCGTTTTTATCTAAAAAATAGTGCAATGCCTGCCCCCCGTAGATTGAACGATCGCATTGTCTGCTATATAGATAATTAACTTCTTGAATATCTGGATTTAAAAGGGAATTTAAATGAATAAAAGCTATAATATTGTCTGGAATCCGGCAAGAAGCATGTACATGGTCACCTCCGAACTCGCGCGGGGAAGTTGCCGTGTCCACAGTCAGCGATGGACTGCGGGGTTAGCCCTGGGCGCTATTTTTTCATTCATGAATACCGCCTGTGCCACTGAAATTGGCCCTCAAACGGGAGCCAGCATTACTTTGCACGATGGCGATACGGTCACTTCAACTACCGGCGGCATCGGTATCGCCAGTACCACGGCTGGCGGCAGCGGAGTCCAAATCAACGGTAAAGCAGTGATTAATATCACTGGCACTACAGACTCCACTGGCATCATGCTGCGCAATGGCACTAACAATGATCTCGGCACCGGGACACAAATTAATGTCACAGGTACTTCACCATATTATATTGAAAGTACTGGGATTTATGTCAACAATGACACTACAGGGGCCGATACGAATATAACTGCCAGCCAGCTCCAGATTAATGTGAGTAACGGAAGTGGCAGCGCTTATGGTATTGACGACTCGTCATACCATAATTCAGTTGACCTGGGAACGGGAAGCTCCGTTACGGTCAAAACAACCAGCGGTTATGCCACCGGGATCGCTACGAGAGGCAGTACTTTCAGTATGGATGGCGGCTTCGTTCAGGTCACTTCTAATACAGGGTACGTCACAGGTGTCAATATAGATGCCGCAACACCTGGGCTGGCAAGTGGCCAGCCGGTCACAACCCCCGCCATCACAACGCTGGATAACAGCCGAATTAAGGTCAGTACCAGCGGCAGCGGAGCCGGTCTTAATGTTAATGGCCGTGGGCTGGTCAGCGGCGATCATCTGACCGTGAATGCCTCCGGGAGCGGCACGATAAATAGCGTTAGGCTAGCTGGTGGTGTTCTTGATCTCGGTTCGGGCAGCTACCTTACCGATGACAGCCTGGGTGAAACCATCCGGATGTCCGGCGGCGTGCTGAACGCCGACTCGCTGACGCTGACCACAGCACAAAGTACTGGATTGTTCGCCTCCGGAGCATATGAGTCTACGGTGGCTAACATTGGCGAAGGAAGTGTTATTGACGGTAGAAATGCCACTGGCGTCACCAGTGGTATTCGTGCCGCAGCGGTCAACGGTCTGACCAGCCTGGTTAACTTCAAAGGCACCGAACAAAACCGTAATGCCATTTATGCGGTTAACGGTTATGGCGCCTCGGCGCAGCTTTCCGGCGGTATCATCAATCTCGCCAACACCGATATCACCATGACCTGCAATGACAACAGCAGCACGTATGGACTGTGGGCTATGGCGGGTGGACATATTACAGGTGAAAACCTGAATATTGACATGACAGGCACCGGGAAAAATGGCTATGGCGTCGCCGTTTCGCTGGGGGGCTCGATTGATCTGAGCGGCAATACCACCATTACTACCCGCAGTGGCGGCGCCGCTATCTGGATCCCGAATGGCATCGTTGATGGTAAAGAGATCAACAGCGGCACGATTACCGGCAGCGGGATAATGAATATCACGGGCGGTATCATCAATAATGGCAAAGGAACGATTGATCTCACGATGGATGCGGGTTCTTCCTTTACCGGGGCGACCGCCATCAATGCCGCGCTGGGTGTGGATTCCGTATTAAATCTGACACTGGCCGATCGCAGCCAGTGGGCGCTACGCGGCGCCTCTTCATTAAGCACGCTCGATAACGCCGGGACAATGACGTTTGCCAGAGGCAGTTCGCTGAATGCTAACAAACTGACCCTGGAAAGCAGCAGCGAACTGGATGTGGCGCCGACTGCACTGGCCCAGGGTCCGCTGATTACCGGCGGCGATATCACTCTTGCCGGCACGCTCAACATTACCGGGCTGGATACTCTCACCTCTGATGTGCAGCAACAGCAGTTGCAACAGGTTACCCTGATTGATGCTGATACGGCGATTAAGGGGGATTTTGATAATCTGTCGGTATCCGCGGCGGGTGTGCCAGACTATCTTACCGTCGGGGGGGGGGTGAATACCGCCGATAACACGAAGTATGACCTCGGCGTCGGCCTGAGCTGGTACGCGGACGGTGCATTAACCAGCAGCCCGGCACACGGCACTTTCACGCTGGAGGCGGGCAAATCGTTTGAAGTGACACAGGCACTTATTGACGTGGCGGCGCAACCTGCCACCGGCTGGGATGGCAAAACGCTGACCAAAAAAGGCGCGGGCACGTTAATTCTTTCCGGTGACAACACTTACAGCGGCGGTTCAGTGATTGAAGACGGCACCCTGCTGGCAACCAGCCTTAACGCCCTGGGCAGTGGCGATATCAGCAACAGCGGCCTGTTAACACTGGACGCTGGCGGGCAGTTTGCGCTCAGCCAGAATCTCACCACTCACGGCGGCGGCACCACACAGATTGCGACGGACAGTTCCTTGCAGGTGGGCACACTGACGCAGGAGAGCAACAGTACGCTGGATGTGCAGATAGATTTATCCTCAGCTGATCCGATGATCACCGCGCAGCAGGCAAATCTCGACGGCGCGCTGAATATTTCCGGGATTTCCGGCGAGATTAACCGCGATGGAAAAACGGTCACGATCATTGATGCTGACCAGGATATCAACGGGGATTTTGATACTCTGACTGTCGCCGGCACCCCCGCCGTTCAAGTGGATTTCCTGACCATCGAAGGGCGCGTCAGCCGGACCGACGCAACGCAGTATAATCTGACACTGGGACTGAGCTGGTATGCCGACAGCAGCAACGCCCTTGCTCCGGCACATGGCACATTTACCCTCAATAATCCCGACGGCAGTTTCAAACTGGGTACTGCCCTGGTGGATGTTGCCCCCAGCCCGACCACCGGCTGGGATGGCAAATCGCTGACCAAAAAAGGCGCCGGGACGCTGATCCTGACGGCGAAGAATACTTACAGCGGCACCACCGATATACAGGCGGGCACGCTGTGGCTGAGCAGCACAGGCGTGATTGGCGCAGCAGGCAGCCAGCAAGCGGTGAATGTAGCTCAGGGAGCGACTTTTGGCGGCGATAACGGTACCGTCAACGGCAACATCAATAACCAGGGCGAGCTGCGTTTTAACAACCTACTGACCGTTAATGGCAACGTCACCAACAGCGGCAGTCTGGTCAGCGGCGATCGGCCCGGCTCCACCGGCCCGGTAAGCAGCACACCCGGTAACACACTGTTGGTCAACGGTAATTATACCAGCACGGGGGGGACCCTGACACTTAACACTCAGTTGGGTGATGACAACTCGCCAACCGATAAACTGGTCGTCACGGGCAACACGGCGGGGAATACCACGCTGTATATTAACAACGCGGGAGGAGAAGGAGCGGATACCGACCAGGGCATCGAAGTGGTGGATGTCGGAGGCCAGTCCGACGGCACTTTTACTCAGGGCAATCGGGTGCAGATTGGCGCGTATGAATATCGCCTGTATGACGACGGCGGCGACTGGTACCTGCGTTCCAAAACCGATGATAACGGTGATGGTGGCAACGATACGCCGCAGTACAGTCCGGATACAGGGGCTTATCTTGGCAACCAGTGGATGGCGCGCAGTTTGCAAATGCAGACGCTCTATGATCGTGAAGGCAGCCAGTTCCGGACTGAGGATGGCAATGTCTGGGCGCGCTTCAAAGCGGGTAAGGCAGAGTCCCAGGCTGCGGGTGGCGGCATTGATATCAATAACAATTATTCGCAGTTCCAGCTCGGTGGCGCTGTCGCCGCGTGGAGCGATGACGTGCGGAGTCTGACGGCTGGTGTGATGGGCAGTTACATCAACGCCGATACTGACAGTACCGCCAGCCGTGGTGCCGACGGCAGCCAGTTTTCAGCAAAAGGTAACGTGGACGGCTACAGTCTTGGCCTCTATGCCACCTGGTTTGCCGATGCGAAAAACCACCGTGGCGCATACATCGACAGCTGGTATCAGTACGGTATCTACAACAATAGCGTGGATAACGGCGAACTGGGCGACACGCATTATGATTCCAGGGCCAGTGCCGTCTCGCTGGAAACGGGTTATCGCTATGATATTGCATTGCAAAATGGTAACACCATTAGCCTGACGCCACAGGGACAAATCATCTGGCAGAACTATACTGCCGACAGTGTGAATAACGCCAGCGATGTGCATATCAGAGGCCAAAACGGTGACAGTTGGAATTCGCGTCTCGGTCTGCGTGTGGACGGCAAATTGCCCAAAGACAACGGCACTATCCAGCCGTTTGTTGAAGCTAACTGGCTGTATACCTCAGACGATACGGCAGCAGTCTTCGACAATGCAAAGGTGGCGATGGAACTCCCTTCCAGTCGCGTCGAGCTGAAAGCGGGTATCCAGGCGAATATCAACAAACAGTGGAGCATCACCGCTCAGGCGGCGGGACAGAAGGGCCGGGACGACTACAGCGATCTGAACGGTAGCCTGAATCTGCGCTATAGCTGGTAATGCGCTGGACTATCCCCACTACCTCATGGCGTTATCTCTAAAGCGCCTGATTCAACATATCAACTAAGCGTTCAATGCCGGAGTGGTGAATCACCACCCGGCAGGCAAGTCAGGTATGTTTTTCCCTTTGTTCCTCGCAACACAGGATAAATAACGCCAAAACACGCAGAACCTCTCCCACCGCCAGCGATGAAGATTGCGACTCACGCTGCTTCATTATCATCATTAAAAATGTACTGATCGTTCCTGATACACATCCGGTTATTTGCGTATTTAAGTAACTCATACCTATCAGGTTCACCAGCAATTATGGTTGTTTGAGAAGACTAATGAGTCAAACGGTCATAACTATTGACTTCGTATGTGTATCTGTATCGTCAAAAAAGCAGCGAATTATGATGATTCTCACAAAAGGAATGACACTATTTTTTATGTCAACACGCTTTAGCTAGCCTCAAACATAAATTTTCAGAGAGGGCTTCGTAATGGATAGCGGACAAAGTGAAAAACTGAGGTTAAAAACAGTTGTAAGTTATACATTAGGCGGCATCGCTGATAATACCATTTTCGTTATGATTGTAACGTTTTTGATGCTGTATTATACAGATACAGTAGGTATTCCTGCTGCTACCGTTGCGACGATATTTTTAATCACTCGCATCTGGGACACGTTTTCAGACTTGATTTGGGGATGGATCTTCGATAATACCCGGACACGATGGGGAAAATTCCGCCCGTGGTTGCTTTTTGGTGGTATAGCCTGCGCGCTATCCTTAATTGCAACCTATTCTGTCCCGGCTCTTTCAATGACGGGGAAAATTGCCTGGGTATATCTGACTTACTTTATGTTAAGCACGTCTTATACCTCATTTGACGTGCCTTATTGGGCGCTCTCAACGGTTCTGACCCGTGATTCCGATGCACGTAACAGACTGGTGTTTATTACCAGAACAGCCGCTATGTGCGGGCAATGGTTAGCCAGCCTGATTACATTGCCGTTACTGGCTCTGATGTCAAACTCATGGAGCAGGGTGTCAGTTATTTATGCTCTCTTCATTTTGATTTGCGCAATCATTAATTTCATGAATACCAGGGAAATTAAGACGGCGGAACATACATCTCCACACCATTCGCCAAAAGTCTATGGCGAACTACTGACAAAAAATAGGCCGCTGATTATTTTGATGTCTTTTTGGTTTATCTTTAACCTGGTCATTTCGTCCCGCGTTGGCTTCGGGTTGTATTACTTCAAGTACATTTTCAATAGCGAAACGGCGATGGCGTCCTATCTTGGGCTATCTACATTTCTGGCATTGATTGGCGCGGTTGTGACTGCGCCTTTATCGCATAAACTTGGGAAACTGAATTTGTGTCGATTAACCTCAGTCCTTTTAGGTCTGACCTGCATTATTCTCTTTTTTCAAAAAAATAGCACTGCATCATCTGGAGTGTTATTACAAAGTTTACCCAGTTTTTTCCTCGGTATGCTAGGCGTGGTTTTGGGTGCAATGCTACCTGACACCGTCGCCTGGCACGAGTATACGGAGAAAAAATGTGTTGAGGGAATGATATTTTCACTCAATTTATTTCAGCTAAAATTATCAGGCGCTATTGGCGGTTCCGCTACGGGCTATATTCTGGCGTTTGTGAATTATGTTCCTAATGCACAACAGGGAGCATTTACTCTCAATGGCATTAATGCATCATTCACGCTGATTCCAGGCATCCTTTTTCTGCTTTCCACATTCATTCTGGCATTTTACGATCTCTCTGAACGTCGGAACAAGGAAGTCTCTCTTGAATTAAAATTACGTGACGGCAGTGCAAGAGGATAAATATAATGACTCATTATCACGGCGACAACACCAAAGAAATTCGCTTCCCACTTGGCGGAATTGGCAGTGGGAATATTAATTTGTCAGGGAATGGTCATCTGGTCGACTGGGAAATTTTTAACCATCCAGATAAAGGTCGCCATAACGGTTATTCTCATTTTGCCATTAAAGCTGAACGTGATGGTCAGGTGCTGGATGCCAGATTATTGCAGGGAGACTATCTGGGGAACGCCTCGGGGAATATGCTACTACGCGATCGCCTGCGAAAAAAACACACCGGATTTGGCTGCGGTCCTGATAGTGAAATGATGGCAGGAATGCCACATTTCACCGAAACAAATTTCAACGGTGAGTTTCCTTTTGCTGAAATGAACTTTCATGATGCACGGTTCCCCGGCGAGGTGAAGCTAATTGCCTGGAGTCCGTTTATTCCAGGAAACGAAGCGGACTCTTCCCTGCCGCTGGCCTGTATGGAATGGGAAATCACCAACACCACACAACAGGAGCTGAATTACACACTGAGTTGTTCTCTGCAAAATATGCTGGCCGAATCAGGCACCATGAATCGTTATTCCCACAAAGGCAATCAACATATTATCTCGCTGACGCAGTCGCAATGGCGTCCAGAGGATCCTCGTTACGGCGAACTCGCCATGGCAACGAACAGTGAAAATATCAGCTACCAGGAATACTGGTTTCGTGGAAGTTGGTTCGACAGCTTGTCGATTTTCTGGCGGGATTTTTGTCAACCCGGCTCGTTATTGAACAGACACTACCAAACAGAAGGAAAAGCAGGGCAGGATTGTGCAACGCTCGCAGCCCATTACCGTATTGCGCCTGGCGAGACCAAACGCATCACATTCTATCTGAGTTGGTATATGCCGGTGACCTGGAACTACTGGCAGAAATGGTATGACAAGGAGAATTTTGGCCTTGTTCAGTACGAAAACTACAATGGCGAAAGAACCTGGCGAAATTACTACGCTACGCAGTTTGACAGTTCAGTCGATGTCCTGGCTTATGCTTTTAACAATGCCGATCGTCTGCGGAGTACCAGCCGTAAATTTCATCACGCCCTCCATCACTCCTCCCTCCCCCCCATGCTGTTGGACGCAATCTCCGCTAATCTGGCGGTGCTAAAATCCCCTACCTGTCTGCGGCTGGAAGAGGGGAGCTTTTACGGCTGGGAAGGCAGTCTGGATGAGATTGGCTGTTGCGAAGGTTCATGTGTCCATGTCTGGAACTATGCACAGGCGCTGGCATTTCTGTTTCCGCGCTTGTCGCGAAGCCAGCGTGCTCTTAATCAGCGCTATAACCTTCGCGCGTCCGGAAGCCTCAGTTTTCGTTTGATGTTGCCTTTAGGAAGCCCGGCGTTTGATTTTCGCGCCTGCGCGGATGGACAGTTTGGCGAGATTATCAATATCTATCGTGACTGGCTTATTTGCGGAGATAAATCATGGTTGCAGGGAAAATGGCCTGCCATTGAGAGCATGCTCACTTTTGCCTGGAGCCCGGAAAATGAGGATTTGTGGGACCCTGCAGCCCAGGGCATTTTGACTGGTCGTCAACATCATACGCTGGACATGGAGTTATTTGGCCCTAATCCATGGCTGACCGGAATATATCTGACAGCTTTACAGGCCAGTGTTTTGATCGCGCAGACGCTGGGTTATGAAGAACAAGCCGCTCATTGGAAACAGATCCTGCGAAATGGAATGTCCCAACTGGATAAACTGTTTTTTAACGGTGACTACTACCAGCAAAAAATTAACCTCGCGGATAAAAACCTGTTAGCTCCCTATTTTCAGGAACATGAAAAAACCTGGAATAATGAGTCTGGCAATATTTATGATTTCTACTGGAACGATGAGCGTCAGCAGATCAAATATCAGTTGGGCGAAGGCTGCCATATCGATCAGTTGATGGGCCAGTGGCTGGCAGAATTGTGCAATATGCCACCCATTTTTCCACAAAATCATGTCAGAAAAGCACTTAAGACCATCCATAAGCATAATTTCTTGTCGATGAGAGAACACACCAATCCGTGCCGGAGTTTTGCAATGAATGACGAGAAAGGAACAAGCATCTGCGCCTGGCCCGGTGAAAAACCACAAATACCGATTCCCTATGCAGAGGAGATGATGACGGGGTTTGAGTATCAGGTTGCAGCACATATGATCGCCAATGGCCTTATCTCAGAAGGTATCGAGCTGGTTGAAAGCATTCGTGAACGTTTCAACGGCAATAATCGCAACCCCTGGAACGAATTTGAATGCGGGAGTAATTATGCGCGATCGCTGGCGAGCTACGGCCTACTGATCGCCTGGAGCGGCTTTCGTTTTAATATGGACAGGCACGAAATCGCTTTCAACCCGGTCAATAAAAGCCAACGTGAGCACGCCTTTTTCTGGTCTTTGGACAGCGGCTGGGGAACCATTCATTTTGCACCAGACGGTGTTACCCTGACAGTGCTGGAAGGAAAGCTTGATCTCATGCGCATAGGACTGGTGCTGCCGCAGCCGCCAATTTCGCTCTGGCACGGTGACACACCCGTGCTGGAGTGGCGCTATGACGGCAACACTATCACACTGGGTGATATACTCTCTGTGATTGAAAAACACCCGCTCCACATCGCGGTAAACATTGCTGAGTAGATACCTGACCTGACAGCATAAAGAGTTCAAAATACACAGCCCTGGGCGCATCTTTCGGGAAGCGGCCAGGTGCGTTTTCTGTTCAGCTTTAAGGTGTTCGCAACAGCATCACGAAGAGAGCAGGATCATGAAAACAGCAAGACAGAAAGCGATGATTGCGCTGTTAATTCAACATCAAAGCCTGACAACGGACGCCCTGTCGAGTCTGCTGAATGTCAGTAAAGGAACCATACGCCGCGACTTAACGGAGCTGCAGGCGCATGGCCAGGTACTGCGCAGTTATGGTCGTGCAAAATCTCTTCATCGCGGCGATCGGGACAGCGGAGACGATTTTCGCACCCGAATCAAAAGCCATTACGCCCATAAACGCACTATCGCACAAGAGGCCCTGGCATGGATCGAAGAAGGAATGGTTATCGCCCTCGATGCCAGTTCTACCTGCTGGTATCTGGCGCGCCAACTCCCGGATTGCAATATCAACGTCTTTACTAACAGCCATCTCGTCTGTCTTGAACTGGGCAAGCGCAAGAATATTCAGCTCATCAGCTCCGGCGGATTACTGCAGCGCAAATACGGCTGCTACGTGAATCCCACATTGCTCTCGCAAGTTAAATCACTGGAGATTGATCTGTTTATTTTCTCCTGCGAAGGGATAGATAAAAATGGCGAGCTTTGGGAATCCAATGTCTATAATGCCGATTTTAAATCACTGCTGCTTAAGCGAGCCCAGCAAACTATTTTGCTCACCGATAAAAGTAAATTTAACCGCTCAAGCGAAATCACCATTGGTAATCTGAGAGAAGTCACCCAGGTGATTTCAGATGCCAGGGATAACAATACCCACTTTTACAACCGAAAGATCGGTCCCGCATAAAGGTCGCAGAGTATCGGCAGCGCATGGCGCGCTGCCATGCGCCTACTCCTTCACCACAATCAGCGGTTCGATATCGCTCTCTTTCTTAATCACCAACGATTCATCACCGCGCAAACAGGTGCCGCCGTAGTTTCCGCCGACGGTAAAAGTGCAAACCTGAATATATTTACCGGCGACGTTTGGCAGGCACCAAAGCTGCTGATAAATGTTCTTCTGCTCGGCAAATTTGCCGCTGGTTTTATCCAGCAACTCTTCCTGATGGCTGACCAGATCGATATTGCTACCACAGCGACCGGCAATCGGCTTCACCGCATAACCGGTTTGCACCAGTTCATCATTGACGACAAAGTCGGTATCCAGCAGATAACGGTGATGTGGAAAGAGTTGCCACAGGATTGGCAGGATCGCTTTGTTACCCGGGATCACCGTCCACAGCGGTTCAAAGACCAACACTTCCGGGCGCAGCAACACATCAATCAGCCGCACGTCCTGATGGGTATGTCCGGTACGAATTGGCACCGCGGCATATTCCGTTTCACTGACTTCGCGTATCTGCTCGATCGCGGTTTCCCACGCCCAGGTTTTCCAGACGCAGTTGACCAACCGTCCATCACCGTCAATCAACTGACCGGCATCATCCCAGCGCAGTTCATCCAGACCGCGTAATATCTTGCTTTCAAACCCGGCCTGATGCAGCGCCTGCTGCATAAACTGCGCGTGATAGTTCTCCTCGATATCCTTATCCTGCATGATATGCACGAAAGGACGCGCGTGGCTGTGCTTCCAGGCCCCTGCCAGCTCATTGATTAAGCCTTCCGCCGGGTTATGGCCTTTCCCGGTATAACCCTGCTCCGCCCAACGCTCAAGAATCAACCCCGCTTCGGTATGACATGACGCGGAATCGGCGTTGTATTCGTACACCTTTAGTCCACGCTCATCCATACAGAAATCCATACGACCGGTGATCATATGGTGGCGGCGACGCAGCCAGGAGAGACGCAAACGCGGCCAGAGGATTTTAGGAATATCGAACAGCGCCAGCAGGTTATCGTCTTTCAGCACCTTGTCCGTGGCGTGCAGATACATCAGATGCAATTCGTTGGTCGCTTTAATCAGCTCCTGTTCGGCACTCTCTGTAATGGTGAAATACTGATACGGATCCTGATTGATCACATGACCATTCGCCATAACATAGGCTTTTTGCAGCGGATCCTGTTCATTCAACCATTTCCCGCCAAACTGGCCTTTTTCTTCCAGTCTTGCGCCGCGGATAGTCAGTGAATCATTGGCGATCTCCGGCTGAGGCAGACTGTGCTCCGTATCGTCGGTCTGGATCATCCAGCCCAGAATGGTGGTGTCGTCGAAGGTGTCTTTCAGGGTATAGCAGCCATTCTCCACCACCATCTCCAGCTCGCGCGTCCATTGCTGGCCGGGAGGAAGCGGCGTGTGAATCACGTTCTGCTCGGCAATGCGGATTTTGTTTTCCAGCAGTTGCGTGATGATGGCGACATGGCCAGTGTCTTTAAATTCACCGCCTTTTTGCCAAATCAGCAACGCGCCAGCGACCGGCGCACGGGGTGAACCATTCGGAAACGCCTGCAACGGCAAAATGTTGTCATTCACTACTTCGCGCAGAAAGCGCAGCGAGAAGATCTCCCACGCCATGCCGACGTCCGTAAACACAGCGCCATAATTCAGGAAGAGAAAACGGCGGGCGAATTCAACACACTGCCATTTGTGGCCCATATATTCGTTGTCGATGTAACTGCGAAACGCGGCGTCATCGTCATAGTCCCGTGGGTCGAGGGAGCTGTAATCTGAAGAATAGATCGCTACACCACCGGGGGCATAGCCTAACAATGTCCCGAACGGGGCATCCTGACGGGTTGTTCCTATGCTCATGCACTTCACCTCAAAACAATATCGCTGAGCAGCTTTGCTTACCTGCCCAACATCGCTCACTATCATACACCTCAACGCAACGGGAGCGCGCGCAATGGCCAAAAATAGCCAGCCGTTAATGTGCCAATCTGTTAAATGCCTGGGCAGCGACCTGCTACACTGCTTCAACACCACCACTCAGAAGGCAGGTCAACATGTCAGATAATACTTATCAGCCCGCGAAAGTCTGGACGTGGGAAAAATCCAACGGCGGCGCGTTCGCTAACATCAACCGTCCGATCTCCGGTCCGACTCACGATAAAACGTTGCCCGTCGGCAAACACCCGCTTCAACTCTATTCGCTCGGGACGCCGAACGGCCAGAAGGTGACGATCATGTTGGAAGAGCTACTGGCTCAGGGCGTGAAGGGCGCCGAATATGATGCCTGGCTGATCCGTATTGGCGAAGGCGATCAATTCTCCAGTGGCTTTGTTGAGGTGAACCCAAATTCGAAGATCCCGGCGCTGCGCGATCATTCGCAAAACCCGCCGGTTCGTGTTTTCGAATCGGGATCAATCCTGCTCTATCTGGCAGAAAAATTTGGCTATTTTCTACCGCAAGACCTGGCGAAACGCACAGAGACGCTGAACTGGCTGTTCTGGCTTCAGGGGGCGGCGCCTTTCCTCGGCGGCGGATTCGGCCACTTTTATCACTATGCGCCAGTGAAGATTGAGTACGCGATCAATCGCTTTACGATGGAAGCCAAGCGTCTGCTGGACGTACTGGATAAACAACTGGCGAACAACGATTTCGTGGCGGGAGAGGAATATACGATTGCGGATATGGCGATCTGGCCGTGGTTTGGCAACGTAGTGCTGGGCAATGTGTACGACGCGGCAGAATTTCTTGATGCGGGTAGCTACAAAAACGTGCAACGCTGGGCGAAAGCCGTCGCGGAACGCCCGGCTGTCAAACGCGGTCGCATCGTGAACCGCACCAGTGGGCCGCTGAACGAACAGCTTCATGAGCGTCATGAAGCCAGCGACTTCGGGACAAACACCGAAGACAAGCGTCAGGCTTAACGTGAAAAATGCCGGATATCCTCTGTCCGGCATTTAACATCAGGCGCTGGTGACGTACTCCATACGGCGCAGCGCGTCCAGAGTGGCTTTAGCTTCGTCTTCATCGATGATGCTCATCGCAAAACCCACATGCACCAACACCCACTGTCCGACCAGTTCCGCAGGATGGCCTTCGCAAATCAGCGCAATGTTCACATCACGCTTAATGCCGCACACTTCTACCTGCGCAAGCTGATGAATATCTTCACCGACGGCCAGAACCTGACCCGGAACGCCTATACACATATCTGACTCCGCCCCATATCACATCATGGGTTATTCAACTTCAATGCTTTTTACTGTTAGCGAGTCGCCGGTATCAACCCGCAAACGGTCGCCATGACAACGCGGACACTGCGCATCGTGCCGGAGAATCTCAACCGCCTGGCTGCAATCCCAGCACCATGCCTGCGCCGGTTTGTAGTCGATGTGCAATTCGCAGCCCTGCGCCACAGTTCCCTGGCAAACAATGTCAAAACTAAAACGCACGGCGCTCTCTTCGACACAGGAAAGCGCGCCAATCTCCAGCCAGACGCCGGTGACGCGCTGTACACCATGCTGCTCCGCCTGCTGTTGAATGATTTCAACCGCACTCTGGCAAAGCGACAGCTCATGCATTCTCGCTGCTCCGACGCCCAAACAGCAGGGCGCGACGACTAGTCTGCGGCGCATCCGGGTTGCTGACGGGCAGTGACAGCAGCATCCGCGCACAGTCATCAGCCAGGCGAACGCCCTCTTGTGCCGACAGGCTGCGGTTGAGCGGCGACATCAGCGAGCAGGAAAGGTACTGCGATACGCCGTCCAGCTCCCCCACCGTGTAGGTCATCTCACCGTACGGCAGACGCAGCCCGAGCTTTTCGCTAACTTTGCGCACCGGCCAGAGCTGGTCTGGCCCGGGGAAAATCAGCGCACTCAGCATCCACGGCGTAATCACACACCCCGTCCATTGCCCTTCAAACAGCGTAAAGTCAGAGACATACACGGGCATGTCAGGATGCAGAAACGACAGATCGTGCATCGAACGTTGCGCAATTTCTTCAAACGCGGCCTGCACCTGCGCCTTCGGGGCCGTCTGGAACCCGGTAATCTCCTCAGACATGGGCACTCTCCCGCGCAATGGCTTCCACACCGGATTCACGCAACGCAGCCAGAACCTGCTCAAGCGCAGGTTCAATCATGGCTTCGACCGTCGGCGTTAAGCCGATATTCGGCTCCAGCGATTCCGGGATCACGCCAACCAGCGTCAGCTTTTTCGGGAATTCACCGGTAAAGCGCAGGGCCGACAAGACGTCGGCCAGGCCCAACTGATGCGGGGAGATTTTGTTGGTAAACAGCGCCGGCACCTCATCATCCCGCAGGATCATGAGTGTGCCTGGTGCATTTTTTCTCGACACAATGGCGTCCGCGATGATCAGATGATCCCGGTTCGCCATGTCGCCAAGAAGCTCCATTCCCGCCGTGCCGCCATCAAGGATCTCAACGAAATCCGGCAATTCGTAGCGCTGTTCTAACGCTTCAACGATACGAACGCCGATGGCTTCATCGGTCAGCAAAATATTGCCGACCCCTAAGACTAAAATCCGCATTACAGAACCTTCACAGAGACAACTTCGTTCCCGTCAGCGTCGACAACGTGCACCGCACACGCCATGCAGGGGTCGAAGGAGTGAATAGTACGTACCACTTCCAGCGGCTTTTCCGGATCGGCAATCGGCGTACCTACCAGTGACTGTTCGTACGGACCCACGTCATCATTGAAGTTACGCGGACCGGAGTTCCAGGTTGACGGTACAACCGCCTGGTAGTTGCTGATAATGCCGTCTTTGATCACCATCCAGTGAGAAAGCATACCGCGCGGCGCTTCGAGGAAGCCGACGCCTTTAAACTCGCCCGTCGCCGGAATATTCGGTTTCACGAACGTGGTATGGTCGCCTTTGCCGATATTGGCGATCAGCGCACTGTACTGGTTCTGCAGAATAACCTGCAGTTCACAGCAGTGAACGGTACGGCCGATAATACGCCCCAGCGTGGAATGAAGTTGCGCCACTTCCAGCGTTTTACCGGTCAGCTTCTGATAAATCGCAATGATTTCATTCAGCTTCGCTTTTGTAGGCTCACGTCCGGCCGCCAGTTTAACCAGCATGTTCGCCAGCGGACCGACTTCGACGGTTTTGCCGTAGAAGGTCGGGGATTTCACCCACGAGTATTTGCCGTCGTCAGACCAACCGTTATATTCCGGAATGGTTGTTCCTTCCCACGGTGCTTGCGGAGCTTCGTCTTTATACCAGGCGTGCTTCGCGCTCTCCTGAATCCCTTTGATCAGATACTCATCGGAGTGAGAGGAGATCGGACGATAAGTCGACAGATCCGCATTTTCGATATAGCCGCCCGGGAACAGGAAGCTGCCGTTTTTACCGTCAGTCGGGTATTCAGGCGCGGCCAGATAGTTCACCGCTCCTTTACCCCGCTCCAGCCATTCCGGATAGAACGCTGCAATAACCGCGGTATCCACCTTGTAAACCTGCTCAACAAAGTCGCTCAGCTTGTCGATGAAGGACTTGATGTACATCAGACGTTCCAGGTTCAGTACGCCCAGTCCATCGAGGTTGATAGGGTTCGCCACGCCACCCACCGCCAGGTTCTGAATGTGCGGTGATTTACCGCCCAGCAGCGCCACAACACGGTTCGCATCGCGCTGGCACTCCAGCGCCTGCAGGTAGTGAGCTACCGCGATCAGGTTCACTTCCGGCGGCAGTTTCATCGCCGGGTGTCCCCAGTAACCATTGGCGAAAATGCCCAACTGACCGCTGGCAACCAGGTCTTTGATCTTGTTCTGAACTTTCGTGAACTCTTCTGCGCTGTTCAGATGCCAGCTCGACACACCGTTCAGCAGGGCTGAGGCTTTCGCCGGATCGGCTTTCAGTGCAGAAGTGATATCCACCCAGTCCAGCGCAGAAAGCTGATAGAAGTGAACGATATGGTCATGGGTCGTGTGCGCCGACAGAATGATGTTACGGATATACTGCGCGTTTACCGGCACATCAATGTTAAGCGCGCTTTCCGCTGCACGAACCGAGGCGATAGCGTGCGTTGTTGTACACACGCCGCAAATACGCTGCACAATCATCCAGGCATCACGCGGATCGCGGTTCTTCACGATCTCTTCCATGCCACGCCACATGGTGCCGGAAGCCCATGCTTTCGATACAACGCCGTTTTCGATTTCGCAATCGATGCGTAAGTGCCCCTCAATACGGGTTACGGGATCAATAGTAATTCTCTGGCTCATGCTTTGCTCGCCTCATGACGATTGTGATCGTTTTGTTTTAAAGGAGGAAGTATCGGCAGTAGACGAATGAGTACGATGTAAGCGCAAATCTCAATAGCCACAAAACCAATAGAAATCAACAGTTCTTCCCAGGTTGGGAAGTAGTGGTAGCCACCGCCTGGGTTAAACGCCACCAGCGAATAGGACAGACGCCATGTTGCACACCCCAGCAGCGCGCTGAGCGCAGACAGGTACAACATACGTGAGTCATTGCGCAGTTTCGCAACGCGCAGCACCACCAGTGGGAAGACCATCAGCACGACTTCAAGCCAGAACATGGCTGAATAGAAATCGCCAGCAAAGGCATACGACAGCTTGTCCCGGTAGATCAGTTCACCAAAACGCAGCACCACGAAAATCGCCAGCAGGACGCTTATCGTGTTCGTCAGTTTGATGAACAGGCTCTTCTCATCGGGCCCGTTACCTTTCAGGCCAGCCTGAACCAGTGAACCCTCAAAGATAACGATTGAGAAACCCATGATAAAGGCGGTCAACACCGAGAACAGCGGCAGCATTTCATAGCTTTGCCACAGCGGATGCACTTTGTAACCCGCAGAGATCATCAGCGAGCCCATTGAGGACTGGTGCATCGTCGGCAGCAGCGCGCCCAGTGCGATAATAAAGAACATCAGTTTGTTCAGGCGTTTTAGCGACACCTTCCAGCCCAGACGTTCAAACAGCGCAGGGGCAAATTCCAGTGCCATCACCCCGATGTAGATGGTCATACAGACCGCCGTCTCGAACAGAACCGAGTTCACGTTGAAGTGACCCGGAATGTAGAAGTACGGCAGGTTCCAGTAACGACCTACGTCGATGGTGATTGACAAGCCACCCAACGAGTAACCAAACAGACTCGCCAGCAGCGCCGGACGCACCAGCGGATGGTATTGTCCCCGATTGAAAACGTACACCGCCCACGCCAGCGCCCAACCGCCACAGGCAAAGCCGGTACCGATCAACAGGTCGAAGGCAATCCAGACCCCCCACGGGAAGCCGCCGTTCAGATCGGAGACTGACCCCAATCCAAACACCAGACGCTTCACGATCAGGAGCATACACAGGATGATTAACGGTCCGAAGATGATGACCGGTTTACTGATGATTTTGCCGCCCAGCGGTTTAGGATCATGACTCATGATCGTCTCCTCCGTCGTGATGGTCGTTTTTGGTGTTACGACGAACCAGCACGGTCAAGCCCGCGAGCACGGCCAGTGGTAGCATCATGCCTTTATACAGGGTGTGTTGAACATGTTCGGAACGCGCGCCGGTTGACAGTTCAGCCAGTTGCGGCAGATCCAGATTCTCGTAAGGAACGCCAGTCAATACCATCACCTGAGTACCGCCGCCTTCGTGCTCACCGTAAAGATGCGGATAGTACTTTGGTACGGTGTGCAGATAGGTATCACCTGCTTTCACGGTTTGACGCGGGTAGTGGTATTCGCTGCCGGGTTTCAGCGCCAGACGTTTTTTCGCCTCGGCCATCAGCTCTTCACGCGTACCAAAAATGACCGCGCCTGCAGGACACACTTCAACACAGCCCGGCAGACCGCCCTTATCGAGACGTTCAACGCCTTTCTGGTTACACAGTTCACATTTATGAAGCGCACCAAATGGGTTGTTGTAGTCATACTTCGGCACATTGTATGGACAGGCAACCATGCAGTAACGGCAGCCGGTACAGACGTCTTTGTTGTAATGAACGATGCCGGTTTTCGGATCTTTTTTCAGCGCGGAAACCGGGCAGACGGAGACGCAGTTGGGATCGACGCAGTGCATACATTGTTTCTTAATGTAGGCATAGCCGTTCTCTTCCTGATCTTTGTTCACCCCCGTACCACTACGCCACACCTGAATGATGTTATTGGTGTACGGCGAGAGCTTATCGTTGTTCGACCAGGTCTGTTCCCCTTCCGGGTTACGCGTCGGGAAGTTGATATCCTGACACTTGGTTACACAGGCCTGGCAGCCTACGCACAGCGTCGAGTCATACAACATCCCCAGAGAACCGGGGATTGGCGGACGGTTTTCTGCAGCCGCATGGCTGATAGACGGCGCAGCGCCTAACAGCAACGCCCCACCAGAGGCTGCTTTGATAAAGTTACGTCTGTTCACGGTTATTCTCCCCGTGAGTCAGCGTTATCTTTCTTTTGCTGACGCCCCAGTTCACGCACCGCCATCACGCTGACGCCGGCAACCAGGCCAACAACGCCGCCAAGTAGCCCGATAGCACCCGCAGAGACGCTGCCGCCCTCTTTCATATTCACATCAGGTTTTTCGGAGCGCGGTGTCTGGTTTTCCACATGCGCGAGTTGGTGAATCCCTTTATGGAAACCGATACCTTCTTCGTTACACCCGTAGCAAGGGTGACCAATCGCCACCGGCCACACGCCACCGACGTCACAGAATTGCAGCGTGGAGCAGTTACCCCAGGTTTCTGGTCCTTTACAGCCGAGATGGTAGAGGCACCAGCCTTCGCGATGTCCGGCATCGCCAAACTCTTTGGCAAAACGGCCGGCATCGAAGTGCGGGCGGCGTTCGCAGTGTTCGTGAATCAGACGGCCATAGGCGAAGGTCGGACGGTTTTTGTCATCCAGTTTCGGCGGTTTGCCGTAAGTGATGATGTGCGCAACGGTCGCGAGGAAGTTGTGCGGGTTCGGCGGGCAGCCCGGAATATTGATAACGGTTTTGCCTGGCAGAACTTCTTGCAGGCTGACTGCGCCAGTTGGGTTAACTCCAGCTGCGGCAACACCGCCCCACGCAGAGCAGGAACCGATAGCGATAATGGCTGCTGCGCCTTCCGCCGCTTTGCGGATGTGATCCACAATAGGCTCACCGGCAACCATGCAATAAATACCGTTATCTTTTAATGGGATGGAACCATCCACCACTAACACATACTGCCCTTTGTACTTCTCGAGAGCGTTATGTTTGTTCTCTTCGACCTGATGACCGAAGGCGGCGGAAAGCACTTCGTGATACTCCAGAGAGATAGTCTCCAGTACGAGGTTTTCTACCGTTGGATGCGTTGCACGAAGCAGAGATTCCGTACAACCGGTGCACTCCTGCGCGCCAATCCAGATAACTGGCGGACGCTGCGGGTTAGTAACCGATTCGGCCATCTCTGCAGCGGCTTTGCTACTTAACCCCATGGTGGCGGCTAATGCTGCACAAAGCTTCATGAAATCACGACGGTTAATGCCGTGAGAATGGATGAGGGTGTTATCTCCAGTCATTTATAGTTATTCCGTTGCGAAGACCTGGCATATATTTTGCCTCAATCGCAAAATCAATAATGCGATCGATGCGCCATTTACCACACATTTATTATGGTTATCGATATCATGATACTGCGGCGGGGCACTAAAACGAAGGGAAGAAGCATTAGTGTAATTAATTAAAGCAAGATAATACGTATGTTTGATCAATTTTCGAGGCGATAACCGGCCATAAAAAAGCGCAACGTAGAACAGGAATTATTCTCACGAAAGAAATCCATTACCATCTCTTTATCCAGTCCATAGCGGCGCGTCAGAATACCCGCTTCCCAGGCGCTAAGCTGGCGATCTCCGGTCTTTTCGTACATCCGGTGTGAGTAGCCTAATACAAAACCGCGTTTATAATCGGCACAGAATTTTGTCACATTAACCGCACTGTCGGCATGCGTTGCTTTTAATCCCGCCATTAAGCCTTTACCAAAATGGTTATTCATCGTTCACCTCATCCGCTATATATTGTCATATATAGCGATATTTTAGGCAAAGAACGACTTTTGCGCACGCTATTTTTTCATGCTTGTTTAAGACGTAATCCCGTAAGAGATAAACCTATCAGGAGAGATATTTATCGAACCATTTCAGTGTCCTTTGCCAGGCAAGATCGGCGGCAGATTTGTCATAACGGGGCGTGGAATCATTATGGAATCCGTGATTAACCCCCGGATAGATATACGCCTCATAAACCTTATTATTGGCTTTCAACGCCGCCTCGTAAGCAGGCCAGCCCTCGTTGATTCGGGTGTCCAGTTCCGCGAAGTGGAGTAGTAAAGGCGCTTCAATCTTCGCCACATCGGCAGTGGGTGCCTGACGACCATAAAACGGCACCGCGCAGGCCAGTTCCGGATACGCGACAGCCGCCGCGTTCGATACGCCACCGCCATAGCAAAATCCGGTAATACCCACTTTGCCTGTCGCTTGCGGATAGCGTTGCAGAAACTCAATTGCGGCAAAGAAATCATTCATCAGTTTGGTTGGATCAAGCTGCTGTTGGAGTTCGCGGCCTTTATCATCGTTACCAGGATAGCCACCTACTGAGCTTAAACCGTCAGGTGCCAGGGCGATATACCCCGCCTTCGCCACTCGCCGTGCCACATCTTCGATATACGGATTCAGTCCACGATTCTCATGCACCACCACCACGGCTGGCGTTTTGCCGCTCATTTTTGCGGGTTTCACCAGATAACCCCGTACCTCGCCGTGACCATTTGGCGAAGGATACGTGATGTACTCAGCAACAATCTCCGGGTCGGTAAACTCTACCTGAGTCGCCAGCGCATAATTTGGCTTGAGCAAATCAAACAACGCTAATGCCGTCATCCCGCCTACCGCATACTTCGCCGCAAGGTTGAGGAACTCACGTTTCGAGATTTTCCCGTGAGCGTAATAGTCGTAGTAATCCAACAACTCTTGTGGGAAATCTTTGGCGGTTAAACGCGGCATCGTTGCACTCCTCAACTGGTGTTTTTTTAAGCAAAGCATAAGCACGTGTTTTTGCCCAATTTTTCGTCACTCTGTGAGCCAGACTACGGGATACGCGCTGGCGAATCGCTAAACTAGAAACATTGTTTCGAAATTGAACGGTGGAAAGGAGAGGTCATGGTCTGGTTAGCGAATCCCGAACGTTACGGGCAGATGCAGTACCGCTATTGCGGAAAAAGTGGTTTACGCCTGCCCGCGTTATCGCTCGGTTTATGGCACAATTTCGGTCACGTTAACGCGCTGGAATCACAGCGTGCAATCCTGCGTAAAGCGTTTGATTTAGGCATTACGCACTTTGATTTAGCCAACAATTACGGGCCGCCTCCAGGAAGCGCAGAAGAGAACTTTGGTCGCCTGCTGCTGGAGGATTTTGCCGCTTATCGCGATGAACTGATTATCTCTACCAAGGCTGGCTACGATATGTGGCCCGGCCCTTACGGCTCTGGCGGTTCACGTAAATACCTGCTCGCCAGCCTCGACCAAAGCCTGAAGCGTATGGGGCTTGAGTATGTCGATATCTTTTACTCTCATCGCGTCGATGAAAATACGCCGATGGAAGAAACCGCCTCTGCGCTGGCTCATGCGGTACAAAGCGGTAAGGCGCTGTATGTCGGGATCTCCTCTTACTCGCCAGAGCGGACGCAAAAAATGGTCGAGTTGCTGCACGAGTGGAAAATTCCGCTGTTAATTCATCAACCTTCGTACAATTTACTGAACCGCTGGGTGGATAAAAGCGGCCTGCTGGATACCCTGCAAAATAACGGCGTGGGCTGTATTGCCTTTACTCCTCTGGCTCAGGGATTGCTGACCGGAAAATATCTCAACGGCATTCCTGAAGATTCACGGATGCATCGTGAAGGGAATAAAGTTCGTGGCCTGACGCCGAAAATGCTCACCGAAGCCAACCTCAACAGCCTGCGCTTATTGAATGAAATGGCACAGCAGCGTGGACAATCAATGGCGCAAATGGCGTTAAGCTGGTTGCTGAAAGATGATCGCGTGACGTCGGTATTGATTGGTGCCAGCCGCGCGGAGCAACTTGAGGAGAACGTGCAGGCGCTGAATAATCTGACATTTAGCACCGAGGAGCTGGCGCAGATTGATCAGCATATCGCCGATGGCGAGCTGAATCTGTGGCAGGCGTCGTCCGATAAATGACCTGTTAATAACGGGCGCGCGAACCGCGCCCGAATCAGATCAGTGATTATGACGAGTCAGTCGGTCAAGATAGCCCATCACAAATGCAGAGAGCACAAACGTCAGATGGATAATGACGTACCACATCAGTTTGTTATCAGGGACATTTTTCGCATCCATAAAGACGCGCAGTAAGTGAATGGAAGAAATTGCCACAATCGACGCTGCTACTTTGTTTTTCAGCGACGTTGCGTCCATTTTCCCCAGCCAGTTCAGCTTCTCTTTGTTCTCAGAGATATCCAGCTGTGAGACGAAATTCTCATAACCGGAAAACATCACCATCACCAGCAAACCGCCAACCAGCGTCATATCCACCAGCGACAGCAACACGAGGATCAAATCTGATTCCGCCATCGAGAAGATATTCGGCAGTACGTGAATAATCTCCTGGAAGAACTTCAGCGCCAGGGCAACTAACGCCAGCGAAAGGCCAAAGTACACGGGGGCAAGCAGCCAGCGAGAAGCATACATTGCATTTTCAAGAAAACGTTCCATACATTCCTGTCGTGTAGTTAAAACGGGCAACAGTATATCGCAATTGAGTAAACAGCACGCAACAGCAAATCAACATATACGTTAAACCTTTGTCGCATAATTCTGAGGTTTAGGGATCTTCCTGGTTCCCTTATCAACGCATCGAGAGCGTCTACCCTTAAAAGACGTTGAACCTGAAGGGAGAAAAACAATGTCTCATTTAAAAGACCCGACTACGCAGTATTACACTGGTGAATATCCCAAACAGAAACAACCGACGCCAGGCATCCAGGCGAAGATGACACCGGTACCGGATTGCGGCGAGAAAACCTATGTTGGTAGCGGTCGCCTGAAAGATCGTAAAGCACTGGTGACAGGGGGCGATTCCGGAATCGGTCGCGCTGCCGCCATCGCTTACGCGCGTGAAGGGGCTGACGTGGCGATCAGTTATCTTCCCGTGGAAGAAGAAGACGCTCAGGATGTGAAAAAGATCATTGCAGAATGCGGACGCAAAGCCGTTCTGCTGCCAGGCGATTTAAGCGATGAGAAATTCGCCCGTTCGCTGGTTCACGAAGCGCATAAGGCGTTAGGCGGGCTGGATATTATGGCGCTGGTCGCCGGGAAACAGGTTGCCATTCCTGATATTGCAGACCTCACCAGCGAACAGTTTCAAAAGACCTTTGCCATTAACGTTTTCGCGCTGTTCTGGCTAACCCAGGAAGCGATCCCCCTGCTACCGAAAGGTGCAAGTATCATCACCACTTCGTCAATCCAGGCATACCAGCCAAGTCCGCATTTACTGGACTATGCGGCTACGAAGGCGGCGATTCTGAACTACAGCCGTGGCCTGGCAAAACAGGTCGCGGAGAAAGGTATTCGGGTGAATATTGTCGCGCCAGGCCCGATCTGGACAGCACTGCAAATTTCTGGCGGACAAACGCAGGATAAGATCCCGCAGTTTGGTCAGCAAACGCCGATGAAACGTGCGGGGCAACCGGCGGAACTGGCCCCTGTATATGTTTATCTGGCAAGTCAGGAGTCGAGCTACGTCACCGCAGAAGTGCACGGTGTGTGCGGCGGCGAGCATTTAGGTTAAAAAAATGCCCGGTTGTGAAAAGCAACCGGGCATCATTTTTATTTCGCTTTGGCGGTTTCTTCGCCGACCAGACCTATCTTCAGATAACCCGCCTGATGCAGCGTATCCATTACCTTCATCAACGTCTCGTAATCGACGGTTTTGTCCGCTCGGAAGAAGATGGTGGTGTCTTTCTTGCCTTCGGTTAACACATTCAACGCCGTAATCATTGTTTCATCGGTGACCGGATCGTTACCGATAAACATCGAGTTGTCTGCCTTCACCGACAGATAAACCGGTTTTTCCGGGCGCGGCTGCGGCGTGCTGGTAGAAGCAGGCAAGTTCACCTTCACATCTACCGTCGCTAACGGTGCCGCCACCATAAAGATAATCAGCAGAACCAACATCACGTCGATAAACGGCGTCACGTTGATTTCATGCATTTCGCCGTTATCGTCGAGGTTTTCGTTAAGATGCATTGCCATCGGACATTATCCTGCGCGTAATTTTTGTGCGACACGAACCGGATGCGCAGCGGCGCTGGCTTCCAGATCCAGGTCACGGCTTTGCAGCAACAATACCTGCGCTGCAACATCACCCAGCATCGCTTTAAAGCCGCCAATCTGGCGTGCAAATACGTTATAGATAACGACCGCAGGAATCGCTGCCACGAGGCCGATTGCCGTTGCTAACAGAGCTTCTGCGATACCCGGCGCAACGACTGCCAGGTTAGTGGTCTGCGTTTGCGCGATACCAATAAAGCTGTTCATGATGCCCCAGACCGTACCAAACAGACCAACGAACGGAGAAATCGCGCCGATGGTTGCCAGATAGCCGTTACCGCGGCCCATTTGACGACCCACTGCGGCGACCCGACGCTCCAGACGGAAGCTGGTACGTTCTTTAATACCTTCGTTATCGTCGCTGCCTTCTGACAGTTCCAGCTCGTTCTGCGCTTCGTTAATCAACTGTGCGCCCAGGCTTTTGCCATCGAATCCTGCGGCAATTTCACTTGCCTGATCTAAAGAGCGGGCTTCCGCCAGCAGTTGCTGTTCACGCTTAAGGCGGCGTTTCTGAGTAAAGAACTCAAGGCTCTTACTAAAGAAGATAGCCCAGGTGACCACTGACGCCAAAATCAGCCCAATCATCACGCACTTAACCACGATATCGGCG
>OKVW01000188.1_pt1 | contig 41139 bp, 33 predicted proteins | sample 1606991 | NCBI WGS metagenome assembly OKVW01 (sample SAMN03281021, study PRJEB24777) | human gut metagenome | isolation source: fecal sample PR177 from 1 month old male Malay infant, vaginal delivered... | reverse complement strand
ATCCCCCCCTCACCGCCATATTTAAAGAAGAGCCCGTACGAAAGTACGGGCTTTTTTTTCGCATGTTGCGCAGATTCAATGCCCCTGGACGCACAGGTCATTCCGTTAATGATACCGGTTCGCCCGTTATTAAAGCATACCGACTGAGCAGCGCGTTAATCGCCAGTTCTGTCTGTGTTTTTTGCGCGCTGTTAACGGGTTGTCCGTCAGGCGCGCTGGCTAACTGCCGCAGTTGCTCTTCCACCGGCACCGCGCTGTTAAACGACTGTGTGATAGCGAACACGGCGGTTTTCAGTTCGCTGCCGGTGATATAGCTGCCGCGCCGCTCATCCAGCGCGTTCAGGCGGTCAGTCAGTTGTTGCAACTGCATCATGCCCTGATGCCAGCCGTTCAGATTATCGGCAGGCAGCGCGGCGGCATTAAGCTGGTTGTGCCACTGCTGTGCGAGCAATTTTGCCTGCGCCGGCCACAGCGTCTGCGCCTGCTGTACCAGTTCGCTGCCGTAGCGCAGCGGCCAGTCCGGCGACAAACTGGCTAAGCGCGTCAGTTGCTGCTGCGTGCGCCTTATCCCCTCGCCCGCTGAAGGTGACGTAAGCTTTATCGCGTCAATTTGCGTGACGGAAAGCGGCTCCGGCAGCGTCAGGGACGCCTCCAGCTTCCCCGCCAGCGGGTCAGGCCGGGTAAAATACTGCCAGCCCCACACCACTGCGCTGCCCGCCACCAGCATGGACAACATCCCGGCGGCAAACGGCTTCCAGGGTTTTGCCGGTGCAGGCGGTTCGCTGAGCGCGGTGATGTTCGGCTGTGGTTGCGACTCAGGCTGCACCACATACACCCACTGCGTGTTGCCCGTAACCGGGTTTATCGCCGGGCTGGCCGTGATCTCGCTTTTATCTGCGGGACCAGGGGCGACACGGACAGCCAGCGTCACACCGGTGGTCTCCCCTGCTCCGTTATCGCCGCCGCTGTTTTCCAGCCGTACCGCCGCGTTGTGCAGTTGTGCGCGCAGGGCGTCAAGCTGGCTCAGATGCTTAAGCTCCAGACGTTGCAGCACCTCGCCAAGTCGCACGAGATGCTGCTCTGCCCGGTAAAGCTGGCTGAGGTCGGCATGGCACAGCGTCAGCGTGCGCATCGCCTGTTGCAGACGCTGGCTCAGGCTGGTGAGAATTTCCATCCGGGCATGAACGGGCTGCGGCCAGAGGTTGCCCCACTGGTGGGTAATCAGCGCTTCCAGCACCGCCAGCCCTTCGTTCAGGCCGTACAGCCCGGCCAGCCGGGTGCGGGCCAGGGTGTACCAGGCGGCAGTCTGCAACTCCACGCCGTTTTGCTCAAACAGCGAAAGGCAGCATTTTTCAGCGTGTTTCCAGTTCACATCCGGGCGCGCCGGATGGGTGAGCTTCGCCAGTTCATCGCGCAGGCTGGCATAATCGGCAAGCGTTCGCGGGTCGCCGCCGGTTCTGAGGTGATGCGTCACGGTGTCGGTCATCGTTATTTTCCTTAATAAAACTACACGGCAGCCCGCGCATCCAGATACTGCTGCTGTTTCAGGTGGCGGATCAGCACCCGCCCTTCCGGCATAAAATCAGTGCCGTAGCGCACCAGGCCGATGCCCTTCAGTTCCGCGTCGATGGCGTAACGCAGTTCGCCGGGGATGGTCTGCTCCAGCATCACCACGTCAATGCGCTTTAAGCGCGGCTCGTATTTCAGCAGCACGTCCGAGAGCGTGGTCATCAGCTGGTGCGCGGTGCCGGGCATCCCCTGGAGGATTTTGGTCATGTCCGGCAGACCGTAATCCGGCAGATGTTTCAGGCTCCCGGCGCGGGTATTGAGGATGCGCTGCATGTTATCCAGCACCGAGAGAATGACCTGGTTTTGCTCACTCACCTGGTGCAGGTCAAGGCCGCCGGCAAAGTTGCCGAACAGGGTTTCGTAGAGGGAGGGGCCGTCTGGCTGGGGCATATCAGTCGTCCTTACGGGGAATCAGGGTCAGGTTGTTGTCGCCCGGCTCAATAATCCGTGCCTCATCCGGGTCGAGGTCATCACGGGTCAGCAGCAGTTTCCAGTGATTTTTGGCCGTATCCGGGTGGCGGAACAGTCCCACCACGGCCACAAACTGTGTCTCTTCGTGCATCGGCATATTAAGGTTTGCATCGCCGCCCGGCTTCACCACCACATCGCGGGAGGCCAGCAGGCTGTCGCCCAGCGTCTCTTCATCATCCTTAACCAGTTGTTCATAGACCGCTTTATCAAAGGTTTTAGAATCCTTAAGCTGATACACCCGCACCATCACTGGCTCTGACAGCGAGCCGCTTTCCCGCTCGTCGATGTTCAGCGCCTCGCGGGCGGTAAAATCGAGATGCAGGGTTTTCACCTGTTTGTGAAAAACCGCGTTCATGGCGGACGAAGCGCCGTCGCTGATTTTTTGCGTCAAGCCGCAGCCGCTCAGTAATAACGGCAATAGCAGTAATGGCAATCCTTTAATCGAAGTGATACGCAACACGTCGGTTTCCTTTAATGTTCACAGCGGGCGACATTCCGCAGTAATGGCCCAGTTCAACGGTAAATTCAGAAGGGATGGCATCCGGCTCAGACACATCGTCCGCGCCCAGCACCCCGGTCAGCCCCAGCAGAAAGCGCTCATCGCCAAGCACCGGTTCCGGCAGCAGATGCGTGGGCACCGTCAGTTCAATGCGCGCTTTATAGCGCCAGCCGAGATAAACGCGCAGCAGCACCAGAAAATCACTGTAAATCTGCCCTTCCGGCAGCCAGCCCTGCGCTTCCTTAACATCAGTGGCGTAAAGCGCGATGCGCAACTGGCTGTTGGCTTCGGTAATTTCCTCGCCCAGCACGGTATGACCGTCCAGCAGAAAACCCTCATCGCCGTAAAAGCCCATCGGCTGGCTGATGCGCACCGGGCGCAGACAGTGCGGCGTCACCACCGCGCGGGTATTCGGCGCCAGTAAACGCACCAGCGCCTGCACCCCTTCGGCAGTGCGTCCCGGCTGGCGCATAATGCCCAGCAGCGCCAGAAAACGCGATACCGGCGTGGCGACATGGTTTTCAGTGCCGGGAATACCCAGCCCGATAAGCCCCAGCAGGCTCTGCGAGGTGTTGTCTCTGCCGCCCGCCTCAAAGGTCGCCGGGTAGGAGTATTTTCGCCAGATACGGTAGAACTGCGTCAGGATGCGGTGGTTGAAGATATCGAGAAACGCTTCCAGCGCTTCATGTCCTTCACGCCGCTGAGTAATATCGTCAAGGTACGTTGTCGGCAACGGCGAATCCACGCCGTACAACCCCATAAAAGTGGTGCGTACCGTGGGCGGCGCATCCGGATTATCCTCATCCGTTTCAACCGCTTTAATTTCACTCGCCGGGAACCCCATTCCCGGCCAGGGACGGAAGCGCACCGGGTCATCCGCAGGATTAATGGTGCTGCCAATCGGCGGACGCGTCGGGTTGCGCTTTTCCAGCAACTGACAGAAGCGGTAAAAGTTAATCCGCGCGATATCTTTATCGAGGCGCGCCGTCAGCCGGGGATGCGTCGGTTGTGGTTCTCTTCCCATTCGAGACGTTCTCCGGTTGGCTGAAGGATTAAAATCAGACGGTTAAACAGGTGAATATCGGTGTACAACGCAAAGAAGCGGCTCAGCATCTCGCCAAACAGGCAGATATCGCCGTGACCGGCAAAGCCGTTAGCGTCCAGCGTCACCTCAATCTGCACGCCACGCAGCAGATGACCCCGCTCAAAGCGTTCGATTTCGCTGTGCCGGACATCCACTATCGCCTCCAGGCGGCGACGGTTCATCTCGTTATCCGTCCAGTCGTAAAGTGAGAGCGTGCCGCGCAGCACCTCGGCGTTGTCCATCATCCACAAAAAGCTGCTGCCCAGATGGCTCAGCACCCGCCAGTGAAAGCGGTCGCGGTTGGGCGGATAGCACGGCATGGTCGGCGCACACAGGTTGCGCACCCGGATACTGGATGCCGTGGTTTTCACCGCCGTATCCAGCACGGTGCTTTGCAGGGTTTTGCGCGGCAACTGGCCGTTGGTGCCGGTCAGGCTCAGTGACAGGCTTTCGTCTTCCGGGACGGTGTGGTTGTCAAACGCCTCACCGCCGAGAATCAGCCAGGTATCATGCAGACCGGACGGGCCGCGCTTAACGCGGGTGTGGTAGTAATACTCCGGCGCATCGTGGCGCAGCATCCCGCCCTTATGGCGGAAGCTGGAAAACGGCACGTATACCTGATGACCGGAATGGCGCGAGGACATCACCGAATCCACCGAATAAATTTCGGTATGACCGTCCTGGACGCGCATCGGACGCAGCAGATATTCGGTCTGCAACGAATCGAGGCGCAGCGGGTCGGACTCTAGCGGAAACAGGTTTATTACCGGCACGCAGTGCAGACGCAGGTGTTTTTCGCTGAAGCTGAAATCATGCTCCCAGCGCGTTTTCAGCACGATATCGACTTCAAACCACGACAGTCCGGCAGAGACCGCCATATTCTCCAGCCCGCGCAGCGCCACAAACATAAACTTCTCGCGGAAGGTGAAATACTCCAGCAATAGCTGATAGCCGCTGAAGCTGCTCTCGCCCTTCGGCCACAGCCCGTCGTCATCGCCAAAACCCTGCGCGGAGAAATGACCGTCCAGCGGCTGACGGTCGGTATCGCCCGGCAGGCGCAGCCACATACGGGCGACGTTAAGGGTCAGCGCTTCGTGCAGCGCGCAGGCCAGCGGCGCATCCGCGTCAAGATAGAGCGGCAGACGGCTTAAATCAATCCGGCTCCAGTCGGCCAGTTCGCCGCACTCAAAGCGCAGACGTATCACCGAACGTCCGTCCGGCTCAACATCCAGCCGGGCGCGGCTGAGCGACAGCGGCAGCAGGTCGATATCCTGGGTGGTAGTGTAACGACAGCGGGTGCGGCGTTCGCCGAGCGGCCGGGACAGCACCTCGAAGCCGCGCGCCACCGCCATGCGCTCCTTCATCTCGCGCCAGTCGGGAGTGAACTCGACAATCGACAGCGATGGAATAGTGCGCAGATAGTGCGGCCACAGCATACTGACCAGCCCTTCGGTCAGCTCCGGCAGGTCGTCGTCGAGCTTTTCTCGCAGGCGGCCCATCAGGAAGGCAAAGCCTTCAAACAGCCGCTCCACATACGGGTCGCGGGCGCCCGTCTTGTCGAGATTGAGTCCGGCAGCCTGGTCGGGATGGGCGCGGGCGAATTCCTCGCCCGCTTCGCGCAGATAGCGCATTTCAGCGTCATAATAACGCAGGGTTAAGTCGTCCATATATTTCTGAAGCTCTGGAGAATGGCTGTAAAAGAAAGGCGTTATGAATTGTGTACCGGACTGCTGTTGTCAGCCCGACCAGAACGTCTGGTAAAAATATAAAATCAGTCAGGCCTCGTAAGTATCCTTCTTCATCGAAGGCACAAAGCGCGCCTTACACGGGCAGGTGCTCTGGCTGTCGAGCGTGCCGGTCATTTTGCGCCCGTGTACCACATCATTGGCGATACCGCCTGCGATGTAATACGTTCCCGGATGCTGCCCGCAGGTCACTTTATCCCGCTCCCGCGCAATTGGTTTGCCAAACAGGGTGTGCGTGGTATCCCCTTCAATAATCACGCCGCCGCAGGTGGTTTTGTCGCCCCTGACTAAATAATTGCCGATTGCCATTCCTGTTCTCCTTTATCTCAGCCGCACAGCACAGCCGCCCTGGCCGGATCGAGTGCAATCAGTCCGGCGAGCAGGCCGTCCATGTCCGTTTGCAGACGGGCTTTATCGCTGTCGCTGCGCCCGGCTCTCATACGCAGCAGCTTCAGCCGACGGGCTTTCACTTCAAACAGCAAATCCGGCTCCCATTGTGTGAGGGTAAGCGCTGTGCCGCTGCCGTCCAGTTCACTCAGCAGATGCAGCGCCATTTCGTTTTTTCCGTACTGCTCGGCAACCCGCGCCATCAACAGGCGCAGCAGCCAGCGACTGCGCGGGGTGGTGGCGCCCGGCCGGTTCTGCAGCCAGCCCAGCGCCGCGTCAATGCCCTCACTGTCGGCCAGGGCCAGCGCTTCCGGCTCCAGTTGCAGGATGTCGTCATCGCCTGCGGTGCTGGCCGACGCGGTGTTGCTGTCGCCCCAGCCGCCGGGCGCGTCCATCACCTGCTGGGTTATCCAGTTGAGCGTCACTTCATCGGCAAACGGCGTGCCGTCGCTGTAGCTGAGGCTTTCCAGTCCCGGCAGACGGGTCAGCAGGCCGCGTAAATCCTGTCTGATGATGTCCGCCCAGCCGTCATACGGCGCGCCCGCCCGGCTTAACGCCTGGTGGATATACCACTGCAAATCAAGCCAGACATGACAGACGCCCTGGCCGAACAGGTCGTCTGCCTGCTCCAGCAACTCCAGCCAGCTCTGTTGCAGGTACAGACGCTTAAGCAGCGCGCGGTATTCCGGTTTGGGCGGCGCGAGCCGGGTACGCCCGTCAGCCGCCAGCGGCGGCAGTTCATGCAGGGTATCCTGGCGCACGCTTTTCATCAGGTGATGCCCGGAAAGCCAGCCGTTGGGCTGGTCGCGCAGAAAACCCGCCAGCAGTTTCGCCTGGTCGAGCAAATCGCGCCCGGAGGTCACCGGTTTCATGACCGGGGCATCGGAGGAGCCTGCCGATGACGTACTGACCGCCGGGCCGCTGTTTTGCGGGATAACCGCGTCAGGGCCGCCGGACTGCGCCAGGCGATTTTCCAGTGCAGCGTACAGGCCGCTTAACTGCGGACGGGAAGCTTCATCCCATGAATCCAGTTGTTGTTCGATAAGCGTCAGTGCGCCGGCGATGCGTTCTGAGTCCGGCTTCGCCACTTCCGGGTACAGCGAGAGACTGTCCAGCACCCGGCTGCCCGAAAGCCATTCCAGCGCCGCCTTACGGCTGTTAGGCCGCTGCGGGTGCAGCGTTTCACCAAAGCGCTGCAGCAACCCGGCCAGCAGCTCCAGTCCGTCAGCAAGACCCGTCTCACCGTCGCGGTGCAGCCGCGCCCACAGGTAATAGGTCGCGATGCGGATGTCTTTCGAGGTGGTGGTCAGCAGCTTCTGCGCCAGCTCGCAGACCAGCGCCGTGTCGGCCCCGGAGAGCTTATTGACCTCTTCGCGTATCTGCTGGAAATCGTCGTCATAGCCGGGGTCGCTGCCTGCGGCCGAATCCGCGCTGACGGGGAGAAGCCAGTTATCCCAGAGCGCGGTGCGGCTTCGCGCCAGCGGCATCAGGTTGTCTTTGTTCTGCCGGCAGGCCGCCAGCAGGGTATCGAGGGTTGCCATGGGTTACTCTCCGTTGGTGTCGCTGTTATCGTCCATGGCGGTATCGCCGGACAGCGCCTGCTCTGTGGCGCTGGCATCAACATCAAATATCTGCGCCGGCAGGGTAAAGCCCTTAAGTTTCAGCAACGCCAGCGGCCCGTCGCCAAGCTGGGTGCGTAATATCCACTGCAACACCCGGTTGTCCGGCGCGGTCAGGGTGAGCTGATAGACGCCGTCGTCGAGTCTGACCACTTTCGCCTGTTCAAGCAGACGGATAAAGCCCCAGGTGCCGGTATAGTCACCGAACAGACGCGCGCCTGCTGACGTGGAGGTCCAGGTCAGCATCGCGCCGGGCTTATACGTCTCCCCCGGCCAGCGGAAGCTCTGCCAGTCAGCCATCTGGTTAAAATAATGCAGCTTCTGCCCGTCAACGGAGAGCTGGGTTTCCACCACTTCCGGCACCGGTCGCGCCTGCAACTCAAAGCTGATGCCCTGGCTGCCGTCGGTAAACAGGATATCGGACAACTGGCTTAACTGGTTGATGGCTTTCAGAAACGCCGGGTTAAACGCCAGCCCCTGGCTGTTGGTTTTATCCGCCACCCAGCGCGAGCCTTCCTTGTGCAGTACGCCATTGAGTTCGGTACTGAGGAAGCGGTCAATGCGCCCGCTGTCTTTACGGATAAATTCGGCCAGCATCGGCAGCGAGATGTCACTTTTACTGGCGGCCACCGGGTAGCGCCCGTCAAAGGCCGAATGCCAGTTAGCCACCACTGCGTTTTTCCACTGCTCGTTGAGGCTCGCGGCGGAAGGCTGGAGCACCATCTCCCAGGCGCGGGTCAGCGGCTGGACGAACATCGCCTGGCCGAAGCCACTCCACTCCTCGCCGAGGCTTGCCGCCACCAGGCTGCCGTACTCCTGGGTATCGGTCAGGTCGACGCTCTTGCCCTGGAACACAGTCTGGGCCAGTTGCTGCATCATCGCCTGCGGGTCGGAAGCGGTCGCCACCTGCTGGAGCTTCAACCGCACGCGGGTGACGCGGGTCAGGTACGTTTGCAGGCTCAGCGAGCTGTCCGCCGACATCACGTTCTGCGCCCGGTTTTTGCCCATCAGGCTCAGCAGCGGCCCGAAAGCACCGTCGAGCGGCCCCACCGGCCCGGCGGCCTGCTGGTCGATGGCCGGTTTGTCATCCTTGCCAAGAAAATCTCTGGCCGATTTGACCAGAGAATCAGACAGGGCTTCGTCCTGCTGGCCCGCCTGGCCCTGAAACGCCAGGGTGTTCATCAGGGCTATCAGCGGTGACTGGCGTACATCGCTCATCAGGGTTAACTGGTCGGTGACATCCGACAGGTTCTGCGCTTCGTTCCAGTTGATGCTGTTGAGGAAATTCAGCCACGCCCCGGCAAAATCGGTGAAGTAGCGTTCGGTGAGGCGTTTTTTCAGCGCCTCAGGAGAGATGTCCGTCGCGACGGTTTTACGGTTGTCGCTCAGCACCCAGTCAATTTCATCGCGCCGCGAGGCGACCGCTTTATCAATCGCTTCCTGGATGCCGCCGTCCCACGCCTGGCGGGTAAACATGCCGGGCACCACCTCACGGGTGGAGAACAGGCGGCTGGCATCGGTATCGCCGGTCATCTCTTCCAGACGCATATCAGCATAGTTGCGCCGCACTGCGGTGAGCATATTCTCATACAGGGTGCTTTCCGCGTTGCGCTGACCAATCTGCTCCAGCAGCACCTGGCGTGCCTGGCTTATCAGCGCGTTGTCCGGGGTGATTTTCCAGTCAGGATGCGCGGCCAGATTCGCGGCATAAAAGCCCCATAAATCCGGGGCGATGCTCTGCCACAGCGATGCTGAAATACCGGGGCGCGACGGCTCCACGGCTTTCATGGCCTGCTCGTAAAACGCGGCATCGGCCTTTTCCGGGCGCACCATCATCAGGTACGCCTTAAGCTGGTCGTAACCCGGTTTCGCCATCTGCGCGCGCAGCGGGCTGGCGGGCGGCAGGTTCGCCAGTTTCGAGAGGCGCTCCAGCAGGCTCTGCACCGCCGCATCGCGTATCAGGCGGTTATTCGCCTGCGCGTACCACGGCATCAGGGCGGCCAGCAGCCGTGAATGATGGCTCAGGCCGAAGCGCTGATACCAGGGCGCGCCATCCTGCTCACGTGCCTGCAACAGGCCGATATCGTTACGCAATGACTGCAGGGCGATAAGCTGTGCGTCCGTCACCGCCGGATGGCGCACCAGTTGCTCCGCCTGCTCCGCCGCCGAAACAATCTGGTGGCGGTTGACAGCAAAGGAAACCAGACTGCCCACGCCCCAGAGGGCGATGCATGCCAGCACAACATGGCACAGCGTGCGCTCCCACGCCATCCCGACGCGTCTGCCGCGCGCCGCGCCACAGTCACCGGTCACGCCCTGCCAGACGGCAGGCGAATCCCAGCGGTGCTCGTGAATACCGGAAGCGGCATCTTTTACCGCCAGCGCCTGGCTGAACATCAGGCCACGCAGCGGAATGCGGGAATAGTCAGCCAGCCACGGCGCAAGGCGCTGTTGCCAGCCGGCGATGCCGTCCTTTTCAAGCTGTTGCCCGAATCGCAGCAAAAAGTCATGCGCCCGGCTGTGCTCCACCTGCGCCAGCCCCTGCTCGCGAAGCCTCGGCAACAGCGAGCGTAGCTGACGCCCGATATCTTCCGCTGTCGCCTGGCCCGGCAGCACCACGCCGAGCGGCTGTGTTACCCGCCCGTCCTGCGACCACTTGCTGTCGCACACCTGCCACAGATACACCGGCGGCTGGTAACGCAGCGCTTCGCCGATATGTTCCAGAGTGCGCAGCCCGTTATCCATTACGCGGGGCGCGCCGCTCTGCTCCTCGCTGTGCGCCCAGACAACGCCATCCAGCGGGCGGCTGCGCCGCAGCTTGCGCCATTCGGCAAGCCGCTCTTTATTGACCTCGTCGCTTAAACTGCCGCCGTGCAGCAACACGGTGCGGCTGCCTTCCAGCCACTGTTTATCTGCCAGACCCGGCGCCAGAGCGGCGATTTGCGCCGCCTCCCCCACCACCATTAAAAGGCGGACTTTGTAGCGCCAGAAGAAACCGTAGCGGGCGCGGAGATGGGATTTGAGGCGGTGAAACTCAGTTTGCCGGATTTCGGTTTTTTTACTTTTTTCAACCTGTGCGGGATTACCATTTGCCGCCGCGAGGGCTTTAACTTTCAGGTACCCCCGTCCACCCGATACCCGACTGGCAAATAAAACGATAATGATCCCCGTCAGAATACCTGCCGTAGCTAAAATATCGATAGTCAGATAAACAGCCTGACTGACTGAGCCCGAAAGCAACCCCAGCCATTCAGGCCGAAATTTCAGAATAAAATAAATAGCGGCTCCCAGGATAAGAACCACCAGGCAGATTACCCACAGTTGAAATTTGGTGTTTTTAAACAATGAAATAATACGCTTCACTGCGATTCACTCCTGAGGAAGCTAACGAACGATATATATGAAATGGCGACTCTGGTTTAAATTCTGCGTTATCAGGCCGACGGATTTATGAAGTAAGAGGACGAACAACAGCAAACCAGGGCGCGACATTTTCACCAGAAGAACTCATCAATAACTGTGAGTGTCTGGTATCACGGGCATTTTCTGCCACGACGGCAATCGCAAGCCAGGGGGAAGCGTCTGCTGTCTGACCGAGATGAATATCAATGTCACAGGGCTGACCAGCCGAAGGGAAACGTACTCCAGTCTGAGAAAAAACACCTTCAGCCTGATTACTGGTTCCCATACCTGAAAGCCAGATTTGGCTTATTTCTTCAGGTGTAGATTTCCCCCACAGCAACGCCTGCTGCAACGCGTAATTCATGCCCTTCTCTTTGGTTTGTTCTGGCCGGTGCAGCCATGCAATGCCCTCACTGCCCTGCTGCGCTTCGTCATGCAGCAATAACGCCACCGCTGCATCTCCCGAACCATCCGCTTCTTTCTCTGACATATTCAACGCTATCACCAGTAATGTCCGCTCTCTCTCCCGCAAATCAAGCCAGGTATCAACCATTTCCATCCCACCGCTTTCCAGGAAGGTCAGACGCAAAGAACAACCGATTTCCTGTTCGGTCAGTTCCTGCAACAGGTTGACCCACTCAGGAAAAGCAGCGCCTGCTCCGGTTTGTAGCAACACTGACAATGCACTTCCCGAAGGCATTTGGTGAAACGCAGCCTGTAGCTGACCATCCTGTAACAATGCCTGCAACTGCATGGTCAGTCGTTGCTCTAATGGAAGATATGCATTATTGAAACGAGCCTGATGGATAATCTTGTTCGTCGCTGTATCTACCTGCAACGGCAAAGAAATTCCGTCGGTCATTAACAATTGGCCTGGTAATGATGCTGATGCGATAGCGTGGGGCAAATGAACAATCTGAGTTTGAATCAGCAGACTGCGTTGACCACGCCAGATATCCATTTCGATATCCTGACGGCGAGCATCATCCCAGCCATCTGCACTGAATGCCGGAGCAAGAAAAATCAACCAGCGAACAATAAAAAGTATCGTCCAGAACAGGCAGGGGATAGCAACCGAACATATCCAGAACGTGGGGGTATGGCTGGATATATTCGCAGGCCACAGCCAGGCGGTCAGCAATCCACCAACGGATATAAGCACAAGCAAAAAAATCAGCCAGCGTTTTACAGAGGGCGTTGTCTGACGATTTGCTTTGGCAGGGGTACGAACGAGATCAACCGGCATTATTTACTCGTTGTCGCATTACCAAGAGAAGTAATTAACGTGCATCCGCAGGTACATTTATACCCATGAAACGCAACCGCTACGCCATTATCTTTCATCGTCGGATGCCCTTCTGAGATGTAAGACGGGCTGTGTCCATCTATTGGGCAACTGACAGGATCGCCTTTGCGTGCAACACCAATGCCTGCGAATTTCATAGTTTCCGAGCATCCTGTAACATAACCGCCACTAGATAGTTTATCGTTTTTACGAATAATTCCTTTCATTTCTGCACCTCGATGCTGTTGATTATTTTATTCGCAAAAAATTCGTGCTCTTTATTATCTCCTTCTGGAGAAATAATCTGAACCCACATTACTCCAGTAGGAACTAATGAAACAACACCGGTGAGCCTGGCATTTTTCCCTTTCATGTTCATATTGCCGTTAAACATAATCATATCTTTGCTGTTAACTTTAATATTCTGCTTGCTACTTATATTAATCTCTCCTATTTTCTTTTGCATAGCAGATAACATCATATCTGTTTGAATATCCAGATCAAGCAATTCATAAGATGGGAGGAAACCAACATTGATCTCATGATTACGAAAAATTGCGTCTTTGCTTGTATATACCCTGAAAACATTCCCAGACTGAAGCTCATAAGCCAGGTCTTTCTTCCAGCTATCTGTTTTATAGTTAAACGGTATCTCTACCGAAAATCCGCTGTTGGGAAAATTCGTTTTTATTACTCGCCATGATATTTCAGATAAATTGACCACTGGTTGCAGGCTCATATGATTCAAAAGAAACTTAAAACCAAAAAAACCTAAAACCGCGAGAACAACAAGGCCAATCAAAAACCATTTTTTGGATATGTCGCCAGTAGCAGGTTTATCAGAAGAGTTTTGATCACCGGTTACCGCAACATAAAGTCCATTTATAATATCCTTTCCAAGGATAACATTTTCTTTTTCTGATATAATAATTGTTAAAGCACAACCTATGCCATTTGAAACCCCAAGCAGTGTTGCACCATCTAACTGATGAAATTTTCTCTTTTGTTCATTAATTGCATTAGATAATATTTCAGGGGTTTCCTCTGCATTAAAAATTACACATGCGAATAATATGGGTTCAACATTCCCATCATCAGGTTTAGTTACAACTAAACCCATTTTCCCATCACACTCTTCACACTCCACCAAAAATTGGGAACGCAAAAATTCAGACAGAAACTCTGAAAGCAACTCTTTTTTACTTTCCCCTGAAGAAATTTCTATTTCCTGCCATAATTCAATTATAGTTTTATTCATTTTCCCCTCATATAGCAATAATGCTTTTATTACTAAACATATAGCAGCCATGCTTCTGATTAATAAAGTACTTATGCTTTCTTCTGGGATTAATGCAATATACAGCATTGGCGATATTATCGTGTACTGTAATGCCCTATTCAAATTCACAATACTGTATCCGAATCGCCAATATCCTGTATATCTTCGCGACCTTCCCCACCAGAAATAACCGCCTTTTTGACAATCAAAGGAAGATGCTATTGTTACTTTTCCGGCACTCTTGCTGACTTACGCGCCACTCTTCTCATACCGTGCCGCCAGCTTTTCCTTTATCCGGGCATACGCCGCCGCCTGGCGGGTATAGCGCGCTTCGTATTCTTCCCGTTTCTCATTGGCTAACACATAACGCCACAGATGAACGGGATTATTGGCTGCGCTGATATTGATCGGGTCATGGGGGTCTGGCTGACAGGCATCCAGCACCTCCTGCGGCCACTGCGGAATTTTACTGGTCTGCATGGCGATGTAGCGGGAAAGACTGGCAAGAAAATCGAGCGGCAGCATCAGCGGCAGGAAAATCCACTCCAGCCGCGAGTCCATTTTCAGCAGATACTGCAGGCCGAAAATATAGCCTTCTTTGCGGTTCTCCACCGGCGGGCACAATGTCACCAAATCGGCAAGGTCTTCCACACACGCTTCTTCCATATAGCAGCGGATAAATTCCCAGTATTCGCTGAGCAGTTTTTTACTGCCCATCACTGAAACCGCCAGACTGAACGTATTCACCACGGTTTCACCATCATCGGCCAGAAGATGCCCGTCTATTCCCCATTCCGACACTGCCCCCTTTGAACTGGCGGAGGTGAAAAATATCTTGTTCCACGGAGCAGAAAGCACCTCGCCGTTGACCTGGTAAACATACACCATCTGATTTTTGCGGTTAAATCTGATCGGGTAGTGGGTTTTTCGGAACCATTCTTTACGAAGTAGCCGCACCAAAAAATATTCAGAAACCACAATAAAAATAAAAACAATACTTCCCCCAACCAGCGGAAAAGATCTGCCCCTTGATATATTCTCAAAGATTGCATAGCCAAAACCGTATATTGTCATGGTCAACAATCCAAGAGATAAAACAGATAGCATTGAGCCTGCGACCCCAAGCCCCTGGTAATATTTACACACAGTCTCCATACAGGTTGAATTCATTCTGATAACAGAGGATTCATCCATAATGGCATTTACCCTGCGGCGTTTTCCCTGGCAGAACTGGCCATTTCTTTCATTCTCTGTTAAAGGGCGATTCAGCTTATAGGGGGTATATAATCCGGTGTAATTCATCATGCTGCGTCTCCCTCCGGCTGCATCAGTTTATTAAATCCGTCCATTTCCATTTTCCCGGTGAGCACGACTTCAGGTTCACGCGCCACTTTTCTCATAACGCGCCGCCAGCTTTGCCTTTATCCGGGCATACGCCGCCGCCTGGCGGGTATAGCGCGCTTCGTACTCTTCCCGTTTCTCATTGGCTAACACATAGCGCCACAGATGCGCGGGATTACTGGCGGCGCTGATGTTGATTGGGTCATGAGGGTCTGGCTGACAGGCATCCAGCACCTCCTGCGGCCACTGCGGAATTTTACTGGTCTGCATGGCGATGTAGCGGGATACGCTGGCAAGAAGTGCCAGAGGTAATTTTATTGGTAAATGTATCCATTCCAGTCTGGAATCTATTTTTAAAAGATACTGCAGGCCGAAAATATAGCCTTCTTTGCGGTTCTCTACCGGCGGGCACAGCGTCACCAACTCGGCCAGGTCTTCCACACACGCTTCTTCCATATAACAGCGGATAAATTCCCAGTATTCGCTGAGTAGTTTTTTACTGCCCATCACTGAAACCGCCAGACTGAACGTATTCACCACAGTTTCACCATCATCGGCCAGAAGATGCCCGTCTATTCCCCATTCCGGCATGGCCCCCTTTGAACTGGCGGAGGTGAAAAATATCCTGCTCCACGGAACAGAAAGTACCTCGCCGTTAACCTGGTAAACATACACCATCTGATTTTTGCGGTTAAATCTGATCGGGTAGTGGGTTTTTCTGAACCATTCTTTACGAAGTAGTTGTATCAAAAAACATTCAGAAACCACAAAAAAGACTAGAAAAATCATTGGCCCAACCATGTGAAAAGCTCTTCCCTTTGAGATATTCTCAAAGATCGCATAGCCAAAGCCATACATTGTCATGGCTAATAAACCAATAGATACAATAGACAGCATTGAACCTGCAATTCCAGAGCCTTGATAATATTTATCCACACACTCCATAAATATTGAATTCATTCTTATAACAGAATCCGTATCCATTATGGTTTTTACCCGACGGCGTTTTCCCTGGCAGAACTGGCCATTTTTTTCTTTCTCTGTTAAAGGGCGGTTCAGCTTATAGGGGGTATATAATCCGGTATAATTCATCATGCTGCGGCTCCCTCCGGTTGCATCAGTTTATTAAAACCGTCCATTTCCATTTTCTCGGTGAGCACTACTTCAGGGCTATCCTTATCATCCGGTGGGATTTGTCGCCACCACATGGCCGCCAGCCATTTTTGAATTTTATCTTTTTCTTTAGACGCCAGAAATATCGCTGAACCGAAAACCAGCACCAAGCAAATAATAATACCGAGCGGACCTAATGCTAACCATCCCATCGCGGAAAACCAAAGTAAACCACCACCGATCGTGGAAGCTATATATGCAACTCCCAAATCGGTACTGCCATCATCTTTTATCCACAGCTCATCGAGAGCATGCCAAGCATCCCACAACACAGCCACAATCCCCGCAAATGTTCCAACCCATTTAATTATTTTCAATGTACCACTAATGAACCATTCAACACTTGCGCCGAATTTCAGTCGTACAAGCCCTCGCAAACGAATTGACCGGAAATCCCGCCACAGACTATCCAGCACCTCCGCCGACGCGCCGATAGCCGAAACAATATTGGCAATGAATTTACTGCCTTTCTCAAACCCGTCAGGTAATCCCGCCCCGATAACCGCATTCCACTGTAATGCCATCGACAGGAAGCCCCCGGCAAACGGCACCGCCGTGGTGGCATCGTCTGCTAATGTGTTGGTTGATATCCCTTTCGCCAGGGACAGCTTATCCCGCCAGAATTTGGGAAAAACAGACTCATTGATTTCCTCTGCCGAACGAATGGCTTTGGCTGTCGCCTGCGCGCGTGCCTCCGACGGTACTGAGGCCGCCTTTTTCGCTTCCTCAATATCTATCATGACGATAAACTCGCTCTCTTGCCGACCGTCCAGTACCGCCCCGGAGATTTTCATGCGTCGCATTTCAATGTCGATGTAATGGCGCAGCCTGTCTTTGGCTACCCGGCTTTCCTGGTCTGTCATCTCAGCCAGTTGCTCCAGCACCGCGCTGACAAAATATTTCCTTTCTCCGGTCAGTTTGACCGTTATCAGCGCATGACCAGTACAGGATGACAGCGCGACCAGCGCGGGCATCAGTACGCCATCAACTGATTTCCGGGCAACCGCCAGCAGGATGCTACTGATGGCGCTGAGGTAACTCTCCATCACCAGATGGATGCTATTTTTTAGTTCCTTTGTAATATCTTTAAAAGCATCCGCCAGTTTCTCCCAGGGCAATTCATCGTAACGCCCCCCGGAAATCGCACTGTTAACCTGCTGCGTCCAGGTCAGATTGTTTATCACCGTCGCACGCAGCAGGATATTCATTGCTGTTATCGACGGTTGCGTCAGTTGCTCACAAAAATAATCCGACGCCCCCTTTTTATCCTGCATTCCGCTAACACAGTCGCGTATCGCCTGGACAAACAGACTGCCGCTTGCCACATTCTCCGGGTCAAAGTTGTGATCAAAATAATCCAGCAGATCCTGGCTTTTCAGCCATGCCAGATACATCGCCACCATCGGGGAAATGATCCGCTGATCATAGGCGGTCAGCGCCTTCTCATATTTCTGTAGAAACGCTTTCTCTTTGCTGCGATCGATGTATTTTTCATACGGTGCCCAGTGTTCAGCGACACTGGCGCTCAACACCTGATTATTCAGCTCGTGCAGACTGGCCGCACGCGAAGGCTGTGAAGGGATTTGTATACCACCGGTTGTCTCCCAACCATAGCGCACCTGGTTTTCCATCCGTTCATCCTGTTCCAGCAAATCACGCTCAAACTGGGTACACATCGCATCCTGAAGCCCGGCCAGCGCCGAGGAGAGCGCCAGACCGCGCGTATAATCAGGGTTGCTGCTGAAGTTCTTATCCAGTCGCCAGTTGCACAACGCCGCTATTTCCTGCGTCACCGCTACCGGGTCATCCAGGACGATGATCCCACCTTTGCCCGGCGATAACGCCTCTGCGGCCATGACCAGATTGATGCTTTCCATCGCATGCGTTTCCTTCCAGAACACAGGAGACCATTGCCGAATTTCACTGCCTGCCGCCCCACTGCTGTATTCCGCTACGCTATCTGTCAATCCTGAAATGGAAGTGACATTTTCCGCACTGCCGCTGTTTATCCAGCTATCCATGTCGAAACGTTGCATATATTGCGCACGATACCCGGCATCTTCATGTTTCTTACGTACCGCATCCGTCCATTCAGCCTCGCTCCATGCAAACCAGAACACGCCATTTTTGAAAGGGGGCAGCAGTACCGGCAGCGTTATCAGCGACGCGCTTGCCAGTTCAGACGGTTCAGAAATACAGGGGCGAGTCTTTCCACTGGCGACATCAGGCGGTACATCGCCACTTTCCGGTAGTGGATAAAAATAACCTTCTTCAGTTGAAAAATAATTAATCCAGCTCCCTGTCATCTCGTTCCAGATATAAAGGAACCCTTCGCGCAGAAGCCGGGCCGTATAGGCGGTTTCTCCTTGCGCCGCCACTGCCGGTGCCGTGAAGGTTGAGGGAAAATCCGGCGCGCTGTCATCCTGAGCCTTTACGCCCGGACGCACAGGCAATAATGCCAGCCCACTACGCCGACAGAAATTACATCCTTTGCTCTCGCTCATTATAAAAATCCTTTCGGCTCATTGCGAGTTGTGTCATTCATAACAGCACTCCATTTTTCCCGGCTCCAGCTACGGGCAATCTGGCAATATGTGCCGGGATGTTTTTCACTTTCTTTGAGTAATGACTGAACAGGTTCTGATAAATAAAAATTCATTCCATATTTAACGCCGTTGAATGCAAACTCGCGCAAGTCATCGGAATTATTTAGCCAATTTTCACCTGTTTCGAGTAACTGAAAAATTATTTTGCTCTGCTGTTCTCGTTGAGTTAAATCATCTAATTGAGGCAAACGAGTAAGCACACCATTGATTAACCCAATTCGCTGTAGATCGTTAAATAGTTGAGTTTGGTTCGCTCTCACGGATTCCGGACGTTGATCAGCATTAAATGAAAGTGTATGCCACTGCCCATCCAGCCAGAATGTCCAGTCAGGAATATCCCGGACGGCCAGCAGATTTGCCAGACTCCATGTGTCCATCATCCAGATGAGATGAAAAAGCACTCGTGGATCGTAATAACGAAGAACATGCTTGCTTTGCTGTTGGTCGTTGATGAATAACGCATTCGTCAGATGATGGCGGACAATCTCTGATGGCTGCCCCGCCGTCAACAACAAGCAACCGGGAGGTTGCGCTTTTGTTATCCTGGATTGGCGATACTGACTTTCCAGCCAATTCCAGTCAGATATTGATAAATCATTCAGGGCAAGCAGCCAGGGATAAAGATGAGCCTGACCAGCGGTTAACGGTGTAACCAGTTCAATTACGGGAAAGGTATCCGGAATGTTTCCGGTATTCATCCGGTCGATCACCAGATATTGATGTTCGCTCAGAGTTAAATAATTTTCCCGATAATATTTCGTTATCATTAATGAATTCTCAACTCATAAGAACCGTTGCGCCACCCTGACCCGCTGCGTCCGTTGCCACATTCTCACAGACAGTGAATCCGGGATAGGTCATCTCCAGGCGTGTAGGTTCTGTGTAATAAGAAATGGGGTCTCTTACTTTTAAAATATTTGAAATCTCGCCTTTCATTTTTCCGGCATTAATCGGAATGTTAAACCTCCGTTTGAAGGCATAATTTCGCAGATGAAAATATTCAATTATTAAGACTGACACCAGAAATAGTCTTTTCGCCCGCTCTCACCAGCATTTATTCTTTCACGCCATATTTTGCTTTCAGCCGGGCAGTGATCCTGTGCATAGCCGCATTTTCTTTTTCAAAGTAGTGCGTGTAGCGCGCTTTCCCTTCCACTGCCATCAGACGCCGCCACAGCTGAGGGCGATTATTTTCCGCTCCGATATTCACCGGATCATCCGGGTCAACCTGGCAGGCTACGGCAACTTCTTCCGGCCAGACCGGGATTTTGCTGGTCTGCATTACTATCCAGCGGGTAATGCTGATCGCCAGAAGAATGGGGTAGGCAGGGATATTCACCACCAGGCTCAGTTTACCGGCCGTGGTTCTGGCCATATACAGCAGACCAAACAGCCAGCCCTCTTTCTGTTTTTCCACCGGGATGCAATAGGCAACGGCCTCCGCCAAATCCGCCAGACACTCTTCTTCTTCCATATAACAGCGAATAAATTCCCAGAAAACACCCAGCAGTCTTGTATCCCATTCACGGGCCGGTAATGGAATAATGTGGGAAATGGTTATACCATCATCCCCGACCACACAGCCAAAAAGCGATCGAGTCCCCCGAGCGTTGGTGTTATTCCCCTCTACAAAGACAAGATTTTTCCATGGCACGGCCAGCACCTGATCCCGATCCTGAAAGGAATAGACCATCTGATTTTTGCGGTTAAAACGGATGGGATAGTAGGTCCATGAAAAAAATTCTGAAATTAAAAACTTATAAGAAAACCAGGACAAAGGCAGGAGAATAAGTATCCATACTGTAATCATCCCTCCCCAGTTCCACTCTCTTCCTTGATCAAAAAACAAAAACTGAAGTAGTGACCAGAGAATACTGGCGACGAAGGTAATGCCGAACATGATTCCAGCAAACAGTGTCCCTCCCCCGCGCAAAAAATAGCCCTTATCCACCAGCTCCAGATAGGTGGAATTCAGCCGTACCACGTTGTCGAGATCGGAAACCACTGGAACGTCGGAACAGTATTTCCCCGGAACATAACGACGAAGGACTTTTTTATCGTTAAGGGTTGAAAAGCGCCCTCGCCAGCTTTTTGAGGGTTCAAGCTTCAGGCGTTTAAAGATATTACGCATCCTCCCCTCCAGCCGCACACAGTTTGTTAAACGCTTCCAGTTCCTGCTTTTCCGGGTAAATTTCCGGAATATCACTTTCCCCTTTAGGGATGCGTCGCCACTGAGTCCTGGCCAGCCATGCCTGAAAATCGTCCCGGGTATGGAGCAGCAAATAGACCCCGGCCGCCAGTATCAGGGCGACACCAAACAGAATCCCTGCCGGACCCAGCATCATGGCCAGCACTGTGCCTTCTGCCATACTGGCCTCCGCCACCCCTACAGCAGTAAGAATACCTATTGTAATCTCGCTGCCGCTGGCCACCGTTACCAGTCCCACACCCACACCGTTGACAAGATGGGCTATACCTATATCGGTTTTATGAACTTTTATATCGGCATAACCATCACCAACCTCTAACGCGGCATACACCATCCCCCCCGCATAGCCCAGCGCTTCCCACCTCTTCAGACTGACAAATTTCAGTACACGGCTCACAATATTCGAGGGCACCGGAGGCAACTCCAGCAGGGTTAACGGGGTTAGCGCCCGTTTCAGGGTATCCATTACTGCGGCCACCGCCATCGCGGCGCTGGAGCCGAAGCGTCCCCAGTCTTCCCATCCTTTTGGCCGCTCGCTGTGCAGTAACACCCAGCCCTGGAATAACGCCGAAATAAAACTGCCGGCAAACGGCAATTTCCCCCCTTCCAGGACTTCTGCCAGGCTGCCTGCCGACATCCCCTCAGCCTGCGCCACCGCACTCCGCTGCGAGGCAGGAAACGCCATCCGGAACACATCCTCTTCTGTCAGCGCCGCGTTTGAGAGCTGTTTTAGCTTTTCAGCTTCCGGCAGCAAGCTAATCCTGTTAAGTTCCTCAACGTCAATCGCAACAGGCAGACGGACGTTTGCCCGCGCACTTTCCGGGATGCCCTTTAATTGCTTTTCCATTTGCTTTCGAAGCGTGTTGTACAACGTTCCCCCGCTTTTGGCGCTCATCTCCAGCATACCGGCCATCCCCTGCGTCAGACCGCGAATATACGCTTTCAGCGATGTATCCGTGGTAATGATTCGCAGCGCCTTGCCCTGTGATACCAGTAATGCCACCGTCAGACGCACCGGCATTCCCTTCACCATATGGCCTGTAGACTTAATCAGTGAGTACTGAAACAGAAAACTCAGTTGCTCGAGTTGCTGCTGAATATAAACAGAATATTTACCACTGAAATCCTTCATCATATCCGCCAGACGGTCCCAGCTTATTCCCATAAACCAGTCAGGCCCACTCACCGCTTTTATTTGTGCATCAACCAGGCTCGCCCATTCGTCATTATTAAAAAAGACAGCCCGCAGCAGGTAGTTTTCCTTCCTTAATGCCACCTGACTTAACTGGCTGTCGATATAGTTAATCACTCCACCTTTATCTGTCATTCCAGCCAGGCAGTTAAACACTGTCGTCATATAGCGGGCGCCGCTGTGTGCGGATGTTGTGTCGAAGTGATGGACAAAATAGGAGGTCATCGTCTGGCTCTGTAACCAGTTCAGATACATCTGTGTCACTGGCACGATGCTGTTCTGGTTATAGAGTGTCATATCCTTTTTCAGTTTTTCGTTAAAGACCTGCATCTTCTCGCGGTCGATATACTTCTCATAGTCAGCCCAACTGTTATCAACCCTTTTCTGGAGGTGTTTCTCTGCCTGCGCTTTCAGCTCATCCGCCCGCTCAGGCTGGGGAAACATCGGCATATCCCCGGCAGCCATGCTCCATCCGTAACGTGTCTGGCTGTCCAGTATCTCGTCATAGCTTTCAATCGATGACTGGAATTGCTTTCGCAGCCCCAGTTCGAGGCTGTTGATCATCATTGTCAACGCCATACCACGGCGATATTCCGGATTCGAAGTAAATGCTTCTCCAAGTCGATAGCGGGTCAACGCTGAAATTTCCATGACGACGCCCACCGGATCGTCCAGCACCAGAATTGCCGCATGTTGCGCATTCAGTTCCTGCGCAGCCTGTTGTAAATCTGCTGCCCCCTGTCGGGTAATCTCTTTCGGAGGAAAGGGGGACCAGGCTTTTAGCTGACTGTTGTCAAGCGTCGGGCTGTATTCCGCTACGGTGCTGGTCAACCTGTCGAAGGGCAATATCTGTTGCCCCTGATGAGCGATAATCCATGCATCCATATCGAATTTTTGCATGTATTTCGCCTGCCATTCCGCCTGCTCATGCTGTTTCCGTACCGAATCCGTCCATTGTTCTTCAGACCAGCTAAACCAGTACACGCCATTGATCAGACCGGCCGGCTTCACGGGAAGAGTGATAAGTGACGCTGTCGCCAGCTCTTCCGGACTGGAGATACAGGGCTTAATCTCTCCAGAAGCCACCATGGGTGGAACACTGCCATCCTCGGGTAAAGGATAGAAATAGCCCTCAGTGGTGACGTAATAATTGATCCAGCGTTGACCACGTTCAGCCCAGATATACAAAAACCCCTGTCGTAGCACGCGACTCGTATAATCAGTTTCGCCTTCGGCTTTTACCGGTACAATGATACTGGCGGGAAGCGACGGCAAAGGCGTCTCTTTTGCCATGACTGATGGACGCACGGGCAAAATGGGCAGTCCATGACGAATACAAAATTTACAGCCTTTTCCTGTTCTCATTTTAATTCTTCCATGCCGTGTTACTGGATTGTATTTCCGTCATGTCCTGCCAACGGCTTTCACTCCAGTTGCTTGTTTCATCACGATAGCAATCTGGCTGCTGTCGAACCTGAGCCAAAAACGCCGCCATCCGGGGGGCGGTCCAAAAGCCTTCCCGCTGTTTCAATCCGTGTAATGCAAAGGCAATACAATCTTCAGGGGTAGGGAGTTGACACGTTGTTGCCTGTTCCAGCAGCGCATCAATTTTGCGACTCATTTCCTGACGCCGCGCCATATCAGGGCTGCACGGCAGTTTTTTCAGCGTCTGATTTATCTGCCCAATACGCTGAAGTTGCGCCAGCGGGAACCCTGACGTTTCATCGGACTGAAAAACAACACTCTTTGGGAACGCCAGCGTATGCCAACGTCCATCAAGCCAGAATGTCCAGCGCGATATTTCCTGAGCGTGAAGTTGGTTGAACAACTGCCATGGACTCAGCATCCAGTGCAAATGAAACATTACGCGCGGATCGTAATAACGCAGAATATGTCTCTTATGATGTTCATCCTTAATATGCATGGCGCTGACAAGCGCGTTTTTTACCGCCTGAGGTGTCTGGAGGCTCGACAACAGAAGAGAACACACTGGCGGTAAATTCGGCTCTGAATGCTGCGATAATTCGACCATTAACGAATACCATTCACCGGACGACAACTCATGCAGCGGCACCAGCCATGGATAAAGCCTTGCTTGTGGCTCCAGCATCGGGGAAACCAGTTCGATAAGCGGCCAGCTCTTCGGCAATTTGGGTACCCGCACACGATCAATGACCGCATACTGATGGTCTGCCAGTGGTTGAGGATGCGCTAAATAGTCGATCGTCATGACTGTTCCTTAACCCAGTGGTATTGTGGCATCGCCCTGGCTACTGGCTTCAGATGCAGTAGATTCGCAAGCAGTGAACCCCGGATAAGTAACGTCTAAGGAGGCCGGCCCCGCGTAATCAAAATTGGCGCTTTTCACTTTAAAATCACCGTTCGTTCCGCATTCTATTTTCCCGGCATCGATCGTGATGTAAGAACCACCGCACTGCAGGGTGATTTTCTTTTTCGCGGTGATCAAAATTTCATCATCAATACTGGTGACAGAAATGGCCTTTTTCGCAGTAACGTCGATAGCATCTGTCTGCGCCTGTATTTCGATTTTTCCTGCTGCCGTAACCAGCTTCATCCCCAGCTCATGTACAAAGGCGACCATGCCGCGTTTTGCCACCATCGCCATACGCTTCAGGGCTGAAATTTCCGTATTGCCCCCTGCGGTTAATATCTGGTTCTGATTGGCGCTCAGTTGAATATGTTGTGGTGTGGATAGCGCAATCCCGCCTGGCGCACCAGCGACAATAACGGGTTGCTGGAGAGTATCGACACTTCCCTGTAAGAAACTTTGCTGAGTGCTGTTATCAAGCGGATCGAGTTGTGCGGCCTGCATGACGCTGGAAAGAGATTGAGCAAGAGACAGCGCATCAGAAAGCTGCTGCTTAATCTCATCCATACTCAGTTGCAACGACATCGCTTTGGGTTGTGCCTGCGATGTCAGCAACAGCCCCTTCCCACCGCGAACGGCTATCCAGTCATCGGTACGTAATTCCGCCCCTTCCCCGCGCTGCTGCTTCTGGTTGTCCACCAGGTGGCCGAGATTAAGCTGGCTCTTGCCGCCGTATTCGGTGCTGACCTTGATGTGCTCCTTGCCGCGTTCATCGTCGAGGCGAATTTTGTTGTTCGACGGCGTGCGCAGCACATTGCGCCTGTAGTTGCGGATGGTGACGTGGTCGCCGTGCGCCGAGTCGTGCAGCACCCCGGCGATATACGGCCGGTCCGGGTTGCCGTCCTCAAAGCCTATCGCCACTTCAGTCCCCGTCAGCAGCGGCAGGTGCAGGCCGTACGTGTCGCCCGCGTAAGGACGCGACTGGCGCACCCACAGGCTCTCCTCACCATTCGGCCATTGTGCCCGGTCAAAAAGCATATTGACCTTATAGCGCCCGTCCTTGTCGATATGGCCGTAGAGGTCATTCGTCTGGGTGCTGGTGACTCTTGCCGGTAAGGTGCCCGCCATTTTCGGTCTGGCGATAAGCGCCGGGCGGAAGCAGTAATCCTCGCTGTACGGGATAGCCTGCACTTTGACTTCAAAGCTCTTATCGCGCCGGGCGGTGGTGGTCATGGCAGTAATGACCACGCCCTTGCGGAAGATATCGGTGGCACCGCTGCCGGTGACTTTCAGCTCCATCCCCGGCGCGATGGTCGCGCAGTTGGTGGCGGCGGTCAGCCGGGTCTGGTCGTTCAGGTAACGTTCATGGCGGATACGGGCGTAAAACGCGCCGCTTTCCGGCGCAGGGTCACGTCCGGCGGCTCCTGGCGTCAGGTAATTATCGGCGTAGTGGTAGGCTTCGCCGTAGGTGGTGGCGTCGCCGCGCGTCGCATCGACATTCGCGTTCATGTCCTCGGTGGCGGTGCGGTAGTTGTAGTCGCGGGTGCTGACCGATTTCTCCACCACCTGATGGTGGTTCTCCATCGCCCATACCGATTCGACGCCCTCATCATGCATCCCGGACGGCGGCACGGCGGAAAGCGTCAGCCCCTGCTGGTAGTAACGCTGGTCGTCGTAAAATTCCACCACGTCGATGTTAAGCCGCGTGTCGGCAGTAAAGCGAAACCAGATACCCACCTCGGCCAGCAGGCGGGAAATAAAGGTTAAATCATCCTCGCCGTACTGCATTACCTGCTCGCGACGCGGGTATTCGCAGGCCAGGGTAAAGACAAAATCCTGGCCGCGCATGTCGTGGCGCTCGCGCAGGATTTTCTCGACAATCTGCGGCACCGACATGTCCTGGTAAATGCAGTTCTGGTGGCTGCGCGACAGCAGCGCCAGCCGGGGCTGCAGGGTCAGTTCGTAGCGGCTTTCATCCCTGGAGCCGGAGAGCCGCTTAAAGCCGGTCACCACGCCCTGGAGGGTGCGCACCGGCTGCTGTATTTTAATGCCGTAACCCTGGTCTACCGGCGCCTGGAGCGTCAGCGAGGCGTCCTGCATCAGCATGGTCGCCGGGTCGATGGCCTGGTCGGCGCTGGTAAATTCGATGGCGTAGCGGAACGGCCTGCTCAGTTCCTCCTCGCCCTTAAAGCCCAGCACGTCAACCGGAGCCTTGTTGCCGCGCACGCTCAGTAAGTGGTGGCGATGGTCGAAATTGATTACCGGTGTGTCGCTCATTGAGTGTCTCCCTGTGCTTCCCTGTCAAATTCCAGCACAATCCCCTCTACCTCATCCCAGCCGAGGGTCAGGTACTGTGGTTTCTGCCCGGCGGCCATATGGCTCAGCAGTTGCTGGCTCAGCACCGGCAGGATTTGCTGATTTAAAAGGCTGTCGATGTTTCTGGCACCCGTATCCGGCAGCAGGCAGGCGGCGACCAGCGTGTCGTACAGGCTTTCATCAATGGCGGATTGCAGGCCGTAGTGGCGGTTAAGGCGTTTCGCCACCTGAGCCAGTTTCATTTCAACGATGGCTCTGAGCGCGGTCGCATCCAGCGGACGGTAAATCAGGGTCTGGAAGCGGGCCAGCAGCGCAGGCTGGAAGTGGTCGCGCAGCACCGGGCGGATAAGCTCCTGCAAATCGCCGTCGCTGGCGTCGGGGTTTTCCTCCAGCAACTGCATGATGTGGTCGCTGCCGAGGTTGGCGGTCATCAGGATTACCGTGTTACGAAAATCGATTTCGCGCCCTTCTCCGTCACGCATAAAGCCCCGGTCAAACACCTGGTAGAACAGGTTAATGACGTCGCGGTGCGCCTTTTCCACTTCATCGAGCAGCACCACGCTGTACGGGCGTTTGCGCACCGCTTCGGTGAGGATGCCACCCTGGCCGTAGCCGACGTAGCCCGGCGGCGAGCCTTTAAGCTGGCTGACGGTGTGCGCCTCCTGGTATTCGGAGAGGTTGATGGTAATCAGCGATTTTTCACCGCCGAACAGGTTATCCGCCAGCGCCAGGGCGGTTTCGGTTTTGCCCACCCCGCTCGGCCCGACCAGCAGGAACACGCCCGTCGGGCCGTTCTCCGGCGTCAGGCCGGTTTTGGACGCCCGCAGGCGCTGCGCCATGGCGAGGAGCGCCGTATCCTGGCCAACCACCCGTTTGCTGAGATGATGTTCCAGTTCCAGCAGGTCAGTCTGTTCGTCTTTCAGCAGTGAGGAGAGCGGCACGCCCGTCCAGTCGGCAATCACCGTGGCGACGGTGCGCACGTCCACGTCCAGCGATATCAGCGGATTGCCGTTCTGTAACGCCTCCAGTTGCTGTTTCAGGTCGTGGGTCTCACTCTGGCGCGAGATGTCCTGGCGGGTCGCCAGCAGTTGTTCCGTCAGTCTGAGTTCCTCACCGTACTGCGTTTCCCGTTCGTCGAGTTCGACAATCAGACGGTTTTCTTCCTGCTCAATGGCGGCCAGCCGTTCACCCGCCGTACCGCCCAGCGCGATATCTTCCAGCAACGCCTGTTTTTCCATTTCCAGCGCAGTAATTTGCGCGCGGATGCGGGTTAAGGGTTCCGGGATGGTGTCGAGACTCATGCGCACACGGGCTGAGGCGGTGTCGAGTAAATCCACCGCCTTGTCCGGCAACTGGCGACCGGTGAGGTAGCGGCGCGACAGGGTGACGGCGGCTTTCACCGCCTCATCGGTGATATGCACGCCGTGATGCTGCGCGTAGCGTGATTTCAGACCGCGCAACATCAGGCAGGCGGCGTCATCGTCCGGCTCATCCACTTTGACCATCTGGAAGCGGCGCTCAAGGGCGGCGTCGCGCTCAAAATACTGTTTGTACTCGCTCCAGGTGGTGGCGGCGATGGTGCGCAGTTCACCACGGGCGAGAGCCGGTTTGAGCAGGTTGGCCGCATCCGCCCCGCCCGCCTGGTTGCCCGCGCCAATAATGGTGTGCGCTTCGTCGATAAACAGCAGCACCGGGGTCGGCGACTGCTGCACCGCGTCAATCACGTTTTTCAGGCGCTGTTCAAACTCGCCTTTCACACCCGCGCCGGCCTGCAACAGGCCGAGGTCGAGGGTACGCAGGCTGACCGGTTTGAGGGATTCAGGGACATTACCTTCGGCAATCCGCAGTGCCAGACCTTCAACCAGCGCAGTTTTACCGACGCCCGGTTCGCCGACCAGAATCGGGTTGTTCTTTCTTCTGCGTGAGAGGATATCCACCATCTGGCGGATTTCATTGTCGCGGCCGAATACCGGGTCGATGCTGCCGGCTTTCGCTTTGGCGGTGACGTCCTGGGTGAATTTATCCAGCGCGTTCTGCAGTGCCGGATTAAGCTCGCCCTCTTTGACTTCGGCACTGACCGGGCGGCCGATGATTTCTGCGTCGCCCGCGGAGGATTGCTGTAATTGCGCTTCCTGTTGTACTTCCGGGCGTTCATCGGACTGGGCGTCCAGCAGCGGGCGCAGACGCTCAAGCTGTGAGCGCGACAGACTCTGCAGCGGCCACATGCCGTCGCATTTTATCAGCGCCGGTTTGTCGGTTATTGCCATCAGCAGATGCACGCCGCGTATCTGGCTGGTCTCTTCCAGCGAGGCATACAGCCACGCCTGTTGCAGCAGGCTTTGCAGATTATCGGCCAGTTCCGGGCGGCTGCGCACCGAACGCGGCAGCGTCTCCAGATGGGTCAGCAAATCCTGCCACAGCCCGTCCATATCCCACTCGTAACGCCGGGCGATAACCGTGATATCCCCCTCGCCAAGCTCCATCAGCTTGAGCAGCCAGTGCTCAGGCAGGATATGTGCGTGGGCGCGGGTCTGGCACAGCGTGGCCGCCGCCTCCAGCGCGCGGGCGCAGTAAGGGTTAAGACGTCGTAACAGCACAGAGGTGTTATGTTCCATTTAATCGCTCTCTCATTCAGGCACGCTACCGCCCCTCGCTGTTTACCGAAGCGCATAAGGTCAGGAAGGTGAATTGTGATTTTTACTCAGCACCCGACATTGCAGGCGCTCAGGAAAACTGCGGACAGGTTTCCCCATCCGCAACAGGCTTATGCTGTAGTACGTTCGTTCCACGAATCGGAATGAATGATGTTGCCGTCCTTGTAAGTCCAGGTGATTTTTTCGTAGCGCAGTTCAATACGCTCCAGGTGGTTGTGCTTCTCCTTCGAAGGCTCCTTGATGTCGTGCATCAGCGGGGCCACTTTCACCAGCTTGACGTTCTCAAGCTTTGTGTTGAAGTACTCCACTTCCTGACCCGCATCGTTGATGCGATACCATTTGAACTCGGCAGACTTCAGGGTCTGGCCAGTAGTCACCGCCTTGTACAGATACGGGCTGGAGGCATCGATTTCCTTCGTGAACAGGAACGGCGTGTGGATACGGGTGCCGGTCAGCTTGCCGGTGTTGTTGTCGGTCGGGATGTACAGGGTATGCTCCTGCGCCACCACTTCGATGCTGCCTTCACGGTCTTTCACGTCGACGGAACCTTTGATGTCCGCGCCGCCGTCGTCCTTCAGCCACAGGTAGACTGGAATTGCCATTTTACTTCTCCATTTTTTGAGGGTGTACGCCATCCGTTGCCGGTGACGCAGTTGCGCCTTTTGCCTGGCAGGCATCCGCCTGAGGCACAAGACTGATTTCGACACGGCGGTTGGCCGCGCGGCCCGCTTCCGTATCGTTGGTTTTTAACGGTTTTGACTCGCCAAAGCCCTGCACCGCGAAGCAGCTTTCCGCCACATCACCGGTATCGCGCATCCAGTCACGCACCGCTTCGGCGCGTTTCAGCGAGAGTATCTGGTTGGAACGGTCGTCCCCGGTGTTATCGGTGTGCCCTGTCACTACAATCAGCCAGCCCGGTTTAGCCTTAATGCCAACCAGCGAGTTGACCAGCAGCTTCGTGGAGCCGGGTTTGAGCGCCCATTTACCGACGTCGAACAGCGACATGCTGTCGAGGCGGATGATTTTCGGTACCGGTTTGAGTTCCGCCCTGATACAAGCCCAGACCGAGACGCAGCGGTTCGCCGTTGCGCGACCAGTCGTTGAGCAGCACCGCGTCCTGACGCAATACGGCGACGGCCTTCGCTTTCGGCGCATAGTCCTTCATGGCGATGGCGTAATAATGACGGATATCGAACGCCACCCGATGGGCCAACTGGCGGTTATTCCAGCCGCTGGCACACAGGGCGATAACAGCCGCCAGGGTAAACAGCGTCAGGGCGTGATGCGTTGCCCGCTGGCGTGGCGTCATGCCTGCGCCTCTGGCCAGTTGCGGCAACAGAAAATCCGGCAGCGCCGGGATACCGTTATCGCCGTCTGTCGGCAACCAGCCGGCTACCTGCTGTAATGCGGTATGCCCGGTCAGCCAGCGCTGCCATAAAGACGCCGGTTCAACGCCGGAGAGACGCTGCCCCTGATGAAACAGCACCGCGCAGGGAACCACCGGCGCAACATCCGGGTTATCGCCAGTGAAGGCCGTCGTGACGTGCTGCGTAAACCAGTCCGCGAAGGTATTGAGCATCGCCTGCTGTTGCAGGCGGGTGCCGCTCTCATCCTGAGCCGTCCAGGAGGCCACCGCACAGGGCGCCAGACCGTCCTGCCAGACGCTGACCGACTCGCCTGCAAGCTGACTTTGCCACAGCGGTTCGCGGACCACTGCCCCGGCCATCCGGCCTGCCAGCACCAGCGGCACCGTGCGCCGGACGGCGCGACGCAGACGGGTCATCTGCCAGCGCAGTTCATGCAGTTCTGCCGCCAGCGCGGCCTCATCGCACTGCTGAGCGGGACTGACACAGACCATCACCGTCAGTTGTCCGCCCCAGCCGGGGCGCTGCCACAGCAGTTCGCGGACAATGTTGCGCAGTTCGCGGTTGTCTTGCACTTTCAGCCAGCAGCCCTGCGCGGTCTGATACAGGGTGGCGTCATTCGGCCAGTTCGCCGTATCGCCGCATACCAGCACCACCGGCAGGCGATACGGCTCTTCCGGCAGTCCGGCAAACTGCTGCGCAGAAAGGGGCTGCCGCTGACGCCCGGCGCGCACCAGTCCTGCGATGACAATCACCATCACCAGCAGGACGCCAAATCCGCGCGCCCACGGCGAAAGCGGTAAAAACAGCAGACACAGCAGCGCGGCAAGCAGGCCCGCCCACAGCCACAGTGTCCGTTGCAGGAAGGGTTTCATCACGCCACTCCCGGCAGTAACGAGGTCACCAGGTTATCCAGCCAGCCGTCAAGCCCCCACCAGAGAATGACCAGCAGCAGAATCGCCAGACCGATACGCACCGGCGTGTGGCGCAGCCATTCGCTGACGCCCCGTCGTCCCGATACGCTCGCCAGCAGCGGACGCTCCTGGGGGAAATCAAACGCCGGGACTCTGGCCGCCAGTTCACGCACCAGGCGCTGGCGTTCCGGGTCATTCAGCGACGCAAAACCGCCGGTGAAGCCCAGCATCAGCACCCGGTGGAAACAGGTCAGCACCGCCATATCCGGCGCGGCTTCGCGCAGCACCTGGCGCATCCGTTCGTACAGTGCGTCACCGGCATTGATGGTGCCGAAAAACTGCCCCTGAAGCGGGCGATCGTACCACTGCACGCAGGCATCATCCTGGACGCCGCGGCTTTTGGCCGCTTCATCAAGCAGCGCGCACTGAGCATAAAGAATATGCTGACAGCTCTGCTCGCTGTAATCCGCGGCTTTCAGGGTTTTCTGCACCCGCTCCAGATTGTCCACGCACTGCTGCCAGAGGGCGCGCCCTTCTCCTCCGCCCTCCTGAAACACCGGGCCGTGACGCAGACTGATGACGGTAAGCCAGGTGTCCTGAAGCAATGCGTCGATATCGATGGGTTTCTCTCTCATGTTCTCAGCACCGCATACAGTTCAAGCTCAGGCTCCCCGAGCGTTCCCGGGACATAAAACACGCAGCTTCCCGCCGCCAGCATGGAATGCGCCGCCGGGTGGGTCATATCCAGCGCGAAATACTGGTTTTCCAGACGCAGCGGAATAGCCGCCGGAACGTGGCTTAACGAACGCAACGGGATACCCTGCCGGGAGGCGTTGATAACCTCGCCCACCTCGTCCGGGCTGCCCGATTTGCACTGCTGCGGGAACTGCTCCAGCAGTTGCGCCACCGGCAGCGTTGAGCGCACCGAAAGATAGAAATCCACCTCTTCGCGCAGACGCGGGTCATGCAGGCGGGCCGTCCACTGACGCAGACGCTTATCGTGGGACAGGTCAATCGCCACCACCCTCGACGGCAGGCTCGCTTCCAGCAGGTCGCCCAGCAGGTCGAACAGCGGCGGGAAAACAGCGGTCAGGTTGTCATGCCGGTAAACCGGAATATTGCTGACAGTATGTTCCAGAGAAAAGGTCAGCAGGCTGCCCGCAAGACGCGCCAGCTCCTGATACAACCGCTCCGGGTGTACCTGCAGATGGCGCTGAAAATTGCCCAGCACCGGCTCGGCGCTGTTGAGTGCGTTAAGCAGCCAGAACAACGACACATCGGCGACGGCGAAGTCCGCCATCCGCTCGTTGCTTTCCCGGCGCATCGCCATCAGACGGGCCAGACGGGTACGCAACTGCATCAGCAACTGTTCAAGCTGGCCGGACAGCCACGAACTGGCGTTAAGGTTCATCAGCGGCGGGATAAAGGCGCTGTCCTGCGTCCATGCGCCCTGCATATCGCGGTGCAGACGCGCCACCGGGCAGACCAGGTAATCGCTGTTGTCCTGCGAGTCGAGGCGTAGCGTCAGCTCATACTGCATCACGGCAATTTCACGCGAGTCGTCGCCGTAACAGTTGCGCACCTGATGCCAGCGCTGGCGGTAACGCACCGGACGCTCCGCCACTTCATCCGGCAGCAGGCAGTTGCCGCCGTTGTCGTAAAGCTGCGGCAACGCCAGCATCACGGTGATGTCATCACGCTGTGCGTCAGAGAGCGTGAGGGTCGGCGGCAGCGCGTCGGCGCTGTCGGAGTCGGTCAGGGTGCCGTCGGGGAAACGCACCGCCAGATGGCTCGCCTTGACGCGCCCCTGCTTCAGGGCGTCGGCATCCAGTTCCGCCTTCAGCACACCCCACGGGTTCATCACGCCGGTCTGCGCGATGCACTCGGCGTGCCAGGCCGCAAAAGCGGCCTGGTGCTGAAAGTGTTGCGGCGAAACCATCACGCCCCGCGTCCATAACGGTCGTTCTATCTTCATTTCGCCTCCGGGCCTTACGCTTTCGCCTTCGGCATCTGGCTGACCAGCGACAGGTTGACGTCCATTCCTTCCACCTGGAAGTGCGGCACGGCAAAGAGCTGTACCCGGAAGAAGCCCGGATTGTCTTCGATATCCTGCACGATGACTTTCGCGTCACGCAGCGGGTGAGACGCCTGCAGCTCGTCGCCCGGATCGGTCATTTCAGTGACCAGGCTGCGTACCCAGGTGTTGAGCTCCAGCTCCAGCAGACGGCGGTCTTTGGTGGTGCCGATGTTCTCGCGCTGAATCAGCTTCAGATAATGCGCGATGCGCGACAGCAGGAAGATGTACGGCAGTCTGGCGTTGATACGCGAGTTGGCCGTGGCGTCCGCCGTGTCGTACAGCGCCGGTTTCTGCGCCGAGTTGGCGGAGAAGAAGCAGGAATAATCGCGGTTTTTGTAGTACGACAGCGGGATAAAGCCGAGGTTGGCGAACTCGAACTCGCGGGTTTCCGGAATCAGCACTTCCGACGGGATTTTCACCTGGTTGCCGGTGCCGAGGTCGTACAGGTGGATAGGCAGGTCCTGCACCGCGCCGCCCGCCTGCGGGCCGCGAATTTGTACGCACCAGCCGTTGTTGATAAAGCTGCGCACCATGTTGGCGGCAAAGGCGAAAGAGGCGTTGGTCCACAGGTATTTCTCGTGATCCGGGCCTTTCACTTCTTCGATGTAGTTGAAGCTGCGCACCGGCACGGTGTCCGGGCCGTACGGCAGACGCCCCAGCACGCGCGGCATGGTCAGGCCGATATAGCGCGAGTCGTCGGTGTCGCGGAACGACTTCCATTTGATGTATTCGGCGCGGTCGAAGTAGTTGCCGATATCCTTGATGGCCGCCACCTCTTCCATGGACTCCTTGAGGAAGAATTTCGGGCCGACCGAACCGATAAACGGCATGTGGGCAGCGGCGGAGACTTTGGAAATGTTGCGCATCAGCGCCACATCCTGCGGGCTGGCGTCGAATTCATAAGACGAAATGATGGCGCCAATCGGCTCACCGCCGGGCTGATCGTACTCACTGACATAGGTGTGCCAGTACAGGCCGGTCTGGATGATTTCCGGCGAATCTTCGAAATCCTGACGCAGGGCGTCTTTAGACACGTCGAGGATTTCGGTTCGCACGTTCTGGCGATAGTCAGTGCGATCCACCAGATGTTTCAGACCGCGCCACAGCGATTCCACTTTCTGGAACGCTTCGTGATGCATTACTGCGTCAAGCTGGCGGCTGATCTGGAAATCCAGTTCGGCGATATGGTGATCAAGCAGGGTTTTATCGAGCTTTTCCACCTGCTGGCCGGAATTTTTCAGGCGCTGCAACAGCACCTGCACAGCGGCAGTGACGCGCTCATCGGCGCTGGCGTCCGCCATGGCGGTATCATCCTGCCAGATATTGATGTCGGACAGGCCGGACACCGGGTTCAGGTTGATTTTTTCAAACAGGGAGGCATAGACGCCGCCGGTATTCTGGTGCTCCAGCACCGTGGCCTGACCCGTTGCTGACGGGGTCGTTTCATTATTGGCTGACATAAGCATATTCCTTTCGTTTTTCCGTCAGGCTTTCGGGGCAAGGGCATTCAGTTCGCTGCGCAGTTCATTACTCAGCGACGGATCTTTGAGGATATTTTCCAGTTCTTTGCGGAAGGTCACGTTATCGAGCAGGTTCGATTTAAGGTCGCGCAGTAAATTACGCATGGCGAGCATTGCTTTTAGCTGGGGGATCTGACGGGCAACCTGCTCCGGCTCGAAATCTTTCATTTCACTGAAGGTGAGTTTAACGTTTTCCTCTGAACCATCGCCGGCAAGGGTATTTTCAACGGCCAGATTGACGGACGGAGAAAATTCAGACAGCACACTGTTAAAGTTATTTTTATTAATATTCACTTTTTCGCGTTCCGATAACGGACGCGTTTCCTTTCCGTTACTGAAATCACCGGTGACTAACAGTTTAAGCGGGAGTTCAACTTTCTTTTGGGCTCCCCCTGTATGCAGACTCAGTTTTAGATTTATACGTGCTTTGGGAATTTCATCCTGGAATGAACCGGACATAGACATGTTCCTTCAATAATAGCGATTTGACGATGGCGGAAAGAACAGGGAACGCCAGCGACAATCCCTGCCACACTCTCTGCCGAATCCTTTAAGGCAGTGAAAACAATCTATTACTCTGCATATATTACGCGCATTCGCAACGGGAGCATACTGGTAACATATTACAAAACTTATTCTGGATAAACATGCTTACTGATATAAACAGATTCTCAAAAATTGCTGAGCCCCGTTACAAGCCCCATGAATACTGAATCTCTCCACGAATGCTTTATGACGCAGGTATTTTTTTGGCTAAAAAATATCTTTTCACGGTTACAATTTAAGTAAAAACCCAAAAAAAATGTCTCTTTTCGGTCAGTTTGAAGTCAGTTAAAGGGGGGGGGGTAAAGATAATTAGACAAATACAAATTCACATAAAGGAATATTTCACCCCTCCTTAATAAAATTTCAATCTGGCTAACCAAAAACAGGTGTTCCAGATTGATATCTGTTTAATATAGCAACAACACAAAGTATAAAATATATTTTTAAAAATAATACTCTTTATCGTAAAATTAACCTCTACTAAAATACTGGCAAGAAAATTAAGCACCAGTAACATTTAATAGTAAAAATACCTGGAGTAAGGTCTGCGCTTTTTGTCCAGATTACACATGTTAACACCAGGATATCGTGAACAACTGACTGAATGGGCTAACAATGCAATTATGTGTTGAAAAAACAAAGCCCGGTTTCCCCGGGCTCTGAACGCAATTAGTGTTTAACCGTAGGCATTCAACGTGCGTTGGCAGAGTGCCGAACGAACACAATCGTCTTTGCCGAAGCGGACGATTCCTATCATCTCATCTTCTTCAAAGCGAGCCAGCGCGTCACTTAGCCCCGACTGAACGTGAGCGGGTAAATCGCATTGGGTAATGTCCCCATTCACAATAACCGTTACGTTCTCCCCGAGGCGCGTTAAAAACATTTTCATTTGCGCGGCAGTGACGTTCTGAGCCTCGTCGAGAATCACCACTGCATTTTCAAATGTACGTCCGCGCATGTAGGCGAACGGCGCGATTTCCACCTTACCGATTTCAGGTCGCAGGCAATATTGCATAAAAGATGCCCCCAGTCGTTTAACCAGTACGTCGTAAACTGGCCGGAAATATGGGGCAAATTTTTCCGAGATATCACCAGGTAAGAAGCCAAGATCCTCATCGGCTTGCAGAACTGGACGGGTGACAATGATCCTGTCTACCTCTTTATGTATCAGGGCCTCTGCTGCTTTTGCCGCACTGATCCAGGTTTTTCCACACCCGGCTTCGCCCGTGGCGAAAATCAGTTGTTTACTCTCGATAGCATTCAGGTAGTGCGATTGAGCGTCATTACGGGCCATGATTGGCGTGGTGTCGCGGCTGTCGCGCGCCATGCCAATCGCTTCTACCCCACTCATCTGCACAAGCGAGGTGACCGATTCTTCTTCACGCTGTTTATGGCTGCGTGAGTCCCGTCTCAGCACACGTTTTGCTTCGCGACGAGCTTTGATCACTGCTTTTTGTCTTCCCATGGATAGCACCTTGAGTTGTTGGTATTCATCACACGCGCCGTTGGCAGCGCGATTATGCGCACAAACATCTGAGGGTTGGCTTCCTTGTAAGCCATTGCTTGCCTTTTGATAAGACGCCACACACGGCTACGCGCACCGAAGATGGCGTCAGTAACAGGGATAAGGAAGGAAAGTGAGAGAAATTTAGCGGTGACGAAGTGGCTACCGGAGGAGAAACTTCCGCGTACGGAACTGCAATAACTGTCAGAAACATGTCCACGAGAGGACTTTACCATTCGCGATCTCCATAGTGAACGAGCATCACCGCCGGGAACTACCGCTATTACATATTAAGTACAACAGAACTTAGCAATAATGCAACAATATTTTCACTTGTTATTAACCAAATTACACTCTTCTGCTGGCAACAGTCTCTTACAGGGATATTACAAAATTATTTCAAGAAACCGATCATATAAAACGCTTTTTATGTGCGTGAAGACACAAAGATGCCCTGACTGTCGACAGGGCAGCACCATTAAGCTTCAAGCAATGACTGGGCGAGATACTGCTCAGGGTGGAGTACGCCGGGCAGAGCAAAGAAATAGCCGCCGCCAATCGGTTTAACGTACTCCTCCAGCGCCTCACCATTCAGACGTTTCTGTACGGTAAGAAACCCTTTTTGCAGGTCGTGTTGATAGCAAACAAACAGCAATCCCATATCGAGTTGCCCTGAATTCGTTACACCCAGCGAATAGCTGTAGCCCCGGCGCATCATCAGGCTTGACTGCGTCTCAGGCGTGCGTGGATTGGCTAAGCGAATATGGCTATCGAGCGCGATAACATTGCCCTCAGGGTCGGCACGGTAATCCGGGACGTCATGCTCGTGCTGCATACCCAACGGCGCACCTGTCTGTTTATCTCGCCCAAAAATGGTTTGCTGTTCTTTGAGCGGCGTTCGGTCCCAGAATTCAACACGGAACTGGATCAGCCGCACGGCCTGATAAGACCCGCCGATGGCCCAGGCTGGTTCGTCTTGATCCGCAGTCACCCACACCACATTCTGCATCAGTTTTGCATCACTGCTGTCCGGGTTCGCGGTGCCGTCTTTGAAGCCGAGTAAGTTGACTGGCGTCTCTTTACCTTTGCTGCGCGCCGCATGGTCGGAAATAAACCCTTCCCGCTTCCAGCGAACGCTCAACAAATCCGGTGTGTGCTTAATGATATCGCGCAGGGCATGAATCACCGTGTCTTGCGTATTGGCACAAATCTGCAGCAACAAATCACCGTGACACAACGCCGCGTCCAGCGAATCATTGGGAAAACGCGTCATTTTCTGCAACGTTTTCGGCATCTGCGCCTTTAAGCCAAAACGCTCATCGAACAGAGAATGCCCCACTGACACGGTTATAGTCAGATTATCCGGTGCAATAAGGGCGCCTAAAATGCCCGAATCGAGAGGAGGTAAACGCGGATTCGGCGTGTGTGGCGCAGGTCCACCGACAGTCAGAAATGCGATGCGTTTTGTCAGCAGGCGAAACAACCGTTCAAGATCGGCTTTATCGCTGGCCAGTACGTCAAAAGCGACCAGCATCATTGCGGCCTGTTGTGGTGTCAGTATTCCGGCCTGATGAGGGCCATAGAAAGGCTGCGTTTCGCTACGCGCATCGGGTGACAATGTCCCGGGCGCACTTTGCGTTTTTGTCGCATGTGCTACCGGGCAACCACCTGCCAGGGCCAGCACCCCGCCGAAAGCCCCCATTCCCTTCAACAAACGTCGGCGTGACGGTTCACTCACGCCGTTATGATTATCGTGCTCCATAGCGCTTAATCCAGACCCAGTACGCCGCGTAATTGCGCAAGATCTTCTGCCAGCGTCGTAACAGGCCCTTTCAGCGCATTGCGATCGGCATCCGTCAGTTTGTCGTAGGTTTCAAAACTGTCTTTCGTACGATACTTCGCAAGAATGGTGTCCACTTTTTTGAAGTTCGCATCCACTTTAGCCAACAGTTCGGCGTTGGATTTTTGCAACTGTGGGCGCAGCAGATTGACTATTTTCTGTGCTCCGTCAACGTTAGCCTGGAAATCCCACAGGTCAGTATGGCTGTAACGATCTTCTTCGCCGCTAATTTTACTGGCCGCAACTTCTTCAATCAGCCCCGCCGCTCCGCCGACCACTTTTGATGGCGGGAATGCCAGTTCACTGATGCGTTTTTGCAGCTCCTGAACGTCGGTGTTCAACTGATCGGCATACGTGTCCATTCCTTTGGTGGTGTTATCGCCAAACAGCGCTTTTTCCAGTCGGTGGAAGCCCGTAAATTTCGGATCCGCCGCTTTCTGTTCATAATCATCTTCCCGGGCGTCAATGCTGCCATCAAGGTCGGAGAACAGTTCCGCAATCGGTTCAATACGTTCGTAATGCTGGCGAGTCGGCGCATACAGGGCTTTCGCTTTTTCCAGATCGCCTGCTTTGACCGCATCGGTGAAGGCTTTCGTCTTTGCTACCAGTTGCGCGGTTTCCTCAGTGACATAGGCTTTATAATCAGTGATTGCGCCTCCCAGACTCAGCAAGGCATCACCCTGCACGTCATCCCCCGTCGCGCTGCCCTTAACAATAAGCTTCCCTTTCGGGTTGGTCAGCAGGCCGCAGGTCATCTCGTATTCACCGGGCTGCAGGTTCGCGGTCATCTTCTGGCTGAACCCTGGCGCGATGTTTTCACGCTCTTCCACGACCATCACACCTTTCAGAATTTCCCATTCCAGCGCTTTTTGACTGTGGTTCTGAATAATAAATTGGGTTTTCCCGGCATTGACCGTGAGGGTCATTGGCTCACATTGTTTATCGGTTACGGAGACTTTAACCTGCGGAACCTCCGCGGCATGAACCGCAAACGCGGAAGCAAACAGCGCAGCGATGCTGAGCTGCAGCGCACTACGGCGAAAATAATTCGTCATGACCATCCCTTTAAATAAGTATGTTGTAACTAAATAAGAGTCTACGTCGTAGAGCATCAAGGCGCTGTACGCGACGCTGTTGTACCTGTACGTGGCGGTAAGGCAAATATTGCCAGCGCGGGTATCAGGTAGATAAACCAGATCGCGACTTCACTGATGCTCGGCGCTTCCTGATAGCCAAAGATACCTTCCATCAGCGTACCGAAGAGTGAGTGCGTCGTAAGGATTGCGCTCATATCAAACGCCACGTCCTGGAAGTGATTCCATAATCCGGCCTCGTGGAAAGCACGTACAGCACCGGCTGCCAGTCCGGCGGCAACGAATAAGATGAACAGGCTCGTCCACGTAAAGAACGCGCCAAGATTCAAACGGATCCCTCCCCAGTAAAGTAAGACCCCAAGGACAACAGCCGTCGCCAACCCCAGCATGGCCCCCACCGGTGGCCAGATACCGACATCTTGTTGAAAAGCCGCCAGCAGGAAAAACACCGATTCCAGCCCTTCGCGTGCCACGGCGAAAAAGACCATCATGATCAGCGCCCAGCCATGATGATTCCCGCGCTGCAAGGCGCTATCTACCGCTTGCTCAAGTTGCACTTTGACGTTGCGCGACACTTTACGCATCCAGAACACCATCCAGGTGAGGATCACGACGGCAATCACCGCGACAATACCTTCGAACAGTTCCTGCTCTTTCTGCGGGAACTCGCCGGTCGTTTCATTAATGAAAACGCCCAATGCAAGGCAGAGCGCCGCCGCGAGGAACACACCAATCCACATCACACGAATCCAGCGCCCCCGCTGAGTTCGCTTGAGATAACTGGCAATCAGGCTGACAATCAGCGCGGCTTCCAGGCCTTCACGCAACATAATGAGAAAAGGAACAAACATACCGACACCCTTAAACGTGATTCTTGGTCAACTGATGCAAAGAAAGGTAAATTTCAGTGATAGTGATTATCATTACGCAAAGAAAAAACTCAAGCAGAATGTAATGATAATGATGTCAGAATGTAAACACTTAGCGGGTTAATGGTTGTTATAGGAAGCGATTTTTGCGTGATACAAAAAAGCCCGCATAGCGCGCTGAGGAATCCCCAGTAATGGGCGGGTGAAAAAAGACAGGCATAGAGTTTTGTGATCTACTGATTGTGCTATCA
>OKVW01000187.1_pt1 | contig 41358 bp, 35 predicted proteins | sample 1606991 | NCBI WGS metagenome assembly OKVW01 (sample SAMN03281021, study PRJEB24777) | human gut metagenome | isolation source: fecal sample PR177 from 1 month old male Malay infant, vaginal delivered... | reverse complement strand
TACTATAATTAACCACTTGTCAATATATTTTTTCTATATTATTAATTTTTATAGTGTTTTTGTAAGATTTATAAATATTTATACATACTATTTTGTGCATTTTTATATTATTATTCAATCCAAAAATGGTGAAATTTAATCTGTGTTTATATACTCACCCAGTGTTTGCTACCCCAGTGTCCAGTCCTGTCCGGCACATATTATAGTAATTTTCGCAATTCCTCCAATTAAAAAATGCCCCTTCCCCTTCTGCCAACATGGCAGGAGAAATTGGCATTTTTATTCTAATTTCAATAAATCAAATCTTACACCTCACAAACGGGCATTGCCCCATCTGCAAAAATCATTCGCTTCTTTATAACTGCCGATTACACTTAAAATGGTGTTCCGCTTAAGTTATAAGGCGTTGCCTGGTATACATAATAGTTCAACCAGTTGGTATACATGTTATTCGCATGGGATCTCCACATGAGAACCGGCTTATTTTCCGGGTTATTTCCCTGATAATAATTCAGCGGCATATCGATATCCAGTCCTTTGCCCACATCTCTTTTATACTCTCCATCCAACGTCACCCGGTCGTATTCCGGATGTCCCATGACAAATATTTGCCTGCCATCTTTGTTCATAGCCAGGAATACCCCTGCTTCATCGGAATCCGCCAGAATCATTAGATCTTTGCAAGCCTGGATGGGCTCCCTGGGAACCTCCGTATGTCTGGAATGAGGTGCCAGGAACATATCATCAAAGCCCCTTACCAGAGGAACCTTGCGGTTTAGTACCTTGTGCCAGAATAATCCGAACATCTTGCGGTCCAGGGGTTTCTTCTGAATTCCGTAATGATAATACATGGCTGCCTGAGCTCCCCAGCACAAATGAATGGTGGAGGTAACATTTGTCTTCGTCCATTCCATGATCCGGGTCAGTTCTTCCCAGTAATCCACTTCTTCAAACTCCAGCTGTTCTACCGGAGCACCGGTAATAATCATACCGTCAAAGCTTCGTTTCTTCACATCATCAAAGGTTATGTAAAACTGATTCAGATGGCTTGTCGCTGTGTTCTTCGATTCATGAGAAGTTACCATCAGGAAAGTAATATTAACCTGCAGCGGCGTATTCGATAAGGAACGCAAAAGCTGCAGCTCGGTTTCCTCCTTTAATGGCATGAGGTTCAATATCGCAATTTCAATCGGACGGATATCCTGGTGCATAGCACGGCTCTCATCCATTACAAATATATTCTCCCGCTCAAGGATCTCTTTTGCTGGTAAATCACCCAGTACTTTAATTGGCATACTCATCACCTTTTCTTATTTTCTCGTTTTCATTGGTACTAGTATAACACATTCTTTTCTTCCAGTAAAAGTAAAATTTTATGGCACACTTGTACGTGTGCCACAGACATTACATAAGCGGTGCAAATAACCGCAGTACCATTCCGATGAGTTTAATCACCGGATTAAGCTTTTTATAGTCTTCCTGTGTTATTTTCTGGCACTTTTTCAGTGTCTCCTGGAAGTCCGCCTCAATATTTGCAATTTCTGCATTTTTATATAACAGTGCCGCACACTCAAAATGCAAATACATACTTCTGAAATCCAGGTTGATTGTCCCTACTATCGCTTTTTCGTCATCGGATGTAAAGACTTTCGCATGAACAAATCCCGGGGTATATTCATAGATCTGCACTCCTGCATCCAGCAATTCATTGTAATAGGTTTTAGCCAGCACAAAGGCATACCATTTATCCGGAATATGAGGCATCATAATAATGACTTCCACACCTCTTTTTGCAGCATAGGTCAATGCAACTTTTAATTCCTGATCCAGGATCAGATACGGCGTCATGATATGTACATATTTTTTCGCCGTAAACAGGATATCCATATATACCAGTTCCCCAACCTGCTCCTTATCTACCGGGCTGTCTCCATAAGGGATTACAAATCCATCCCCCGGTGCCGGTATCTTCAGCTGTGGCACATCCACATATTTTCTGTAGTCTTCTTCACTGTGGCGCTTGTCCACGTTCCACATCTTCAGAAACAGCAGCGTAAAACTTTTTACTGCCTCGCCCTGAATCATAATGGAAGTGTCCTTCCAATGTCCGAAGCGTTCTTTTTGATTGATATATTCATCTGCCAGATTGATTCCTCCGGTAAATGCAAGATATCCGTCAATCACCAGGATTTTTCGGTGGTCCCGGTTATTCTGGATCGTAGATAATGCCGGTTTAATCGGAGAAAACATCCGGCACTGGATTCCCAGCTCCTGCATTCTCTTGGGGTAGTTATAAGGAAGCAGAACAAGGGAGCACATGCCATCATACATGAAACGGACTTCCACCCCTTCTTTCACTTTTCGCTCCAGAATCTCCAGGATGGTATCCCACATGACACCCCGTTCCACAATAAAATATTCCATAAATATAAAATGCTGTGCCCGCTCCAGCTGTACAATCATCTCTGCAAACTTATCTTCTCCGAGGGGAAAATATTTTGCAGAGGTATTCTGGTAAACAGGAAGATTCTCCACACGATATAAATAATCGGAAAGATGTGCCATGCCCTCATCCTCCCGGCGCAGATTTTCCAGAACATCTGCATTCTGGGGAGTCAGCTCTTTTGTTTCTATATTCAATCTTTTTAGTCTGGAATTTACCCATTTGGTATCAATCTGTAACTCGATAAATAAGTAAAACAATGCTCCAAATACAGGTATTACCAGAATGGGTATAATCCAGGCAATCATAAATGCAGGATTTTCTCTTTTATTTATGATATAAATAACAAGTACCAGTGCCAGGGCAACTACGGCTCCATAGGCATAAAACATATAGTCTCTCAGCAATTCAAATCCCAGAAACAGTATTCCAATCTGAATCAGCAACAGGAAAATCAGAATTGCACTGCGACTAAATACAACACTAAAAAAACCTTTTTTACCTTTTTCCATCTAATCCCTCTTCTCTAAAAATACAACAAATGCCGCATAATCACATATTATAACATACTTTTCCTATTTTCATAGGTCTAATTTCCAATTAGGCACTCTTATTTTCCCATTTCATCATCCACTTTTTGCTTGCATTATAAAGTCTAAATTCCAGGAATGTACTCTTATTTCCTTTCGTGCCTGCTACACCTTTGGTCATTACAGTTACAATTTCGAATTATAATTATCTTCTCTTAATTCCCAAACATATGATATACTGAGATCGGTACTGAAATTACTACATGATCCGAGGAGGAATACAGATGAAATTACAGCAGCTTTTAAGCTATACCAGAAAAGCCGTTGATGAATACCAGATGATTGAAGAAGGAGACAGAATCGCTGTGGGAATCTCCGGCGGCAAAGACAGCCTGACCATGTTATATGCCCTTCATGGTCTGCAACGTTTTTATCCAAAACATTTTGAACTGGAGGCAATTACAGTGAGTCTGGGTTATCCCGACTTTAACCTGGAACCAATCCGAAATCTTTGTAAAGAACTGGAGGTTCCCTATACGGTGATCGATACGGAAATCGCCAGAATCATATTTGATGAAAGAAAAGAGAGCAATCCCTGCTCCCTGTGTGCCAAAATGAGAAAAGGCGCCTTTAATGAGGCAGCCAAAAAAATGGGATGCAACAAAGTAGCCTACGCCCATCACAAAGATGATATTGTAGAAACCATGCTGCTCTCCCTGATTTTTGAAGGACGCTTTCACTCCTTTTCACCGAGAACATACCTGGACCGCATGGATATGACAGTTATCCGTCCACTGATGTACGTACTGGAAGCAGATGTTATCGGCTTTAAGAATAAGTACCACCTTCCGGTTGCCAAAAGCCCTTGTCCGATAGACGGCTATACCAAAAGAGAGTATGCTAAAAATCTGATCCGACAGCTTAATGCGGAAAATCCCGGCGTGAAGGAAAGAATGTTCACCGCCGTTTTAAATGGGAATATCCCTGGATGGCCTCAGCGGATTCCCCATACCAGAGAGTCGTAACATCAATTTCAGACACGCTCTTTTATGACTACATGAACCACATCACCGGGCTGTTTTTGGATTTTCTGCCGGATATCTTTGCGAAGTCCTATGATATGGCAGGGTGTTTTCATCCGAACCAGGCTCCCGGCATAGGGTTCTCCGTCAAAAAGAGCATCTACCTTCACTCTTCCTTTTCCAAAAACTTCCCTTACATCGAAGGGAATCTCTACATAAGCCCCGTCGATATCGGGGACTTTTTTAATTTCAGCATCAAATTCATAACTGTTTGTATTCAATCTGTTACCTCCGCTAGAGCATGTTTGAAAATTGCTTTCTGACAGATGTGCGTCCCAGTTTGTGGGAGATTTGTCCCTCCTACCGTAAGCCTGCAATGGCTTCTGCCAGCTGTTCAAATGCTTTCTTTAAAGTTTCTCTCTGGCAGGCAATATTGATTCTCTGGAATCCGCTCCCGCACTCACCGAACATGGAACCGTCATTTAGCCAGAGATGGGCTTTTTCTACCAGAAAGTTATTCAGTTCTTCCACAGTTAGCCCCAGATCACGGAAATCTACCCACAATAAATAAGTTCCCTGAGGCTCTATGAGATGAATCTGGGGCAGGTTTTCTTTTAAAAATGTTCTTACAAATTCCAGATTACCTGTGAGATATTCTTTTAACTCAGCCAGCCATTCCCCACCATTGGTATATGCAGCCTGACACGCGGCAAGGCCGCAGGTATTCAGGTCACTGTATCCGGTTTTGGCAATCTCTTTTTTAAACTGTTCCCGTATGTCTGCGTTTGGAATCCAAATATTGGATGCCTGCAGTCCAGCCAGATTAAAGGTTTTACTCGGAGCGGTGCACACAATGGCATTGTCAGCATATGCCTGTCCCAAAGAAGCATATACCAGATGCTGATACCCCGGATATGTGAAGTCGCAATGGATCTCATCGGATACGACCATTACTTGATGCTTCAGGCAGATATCCCCCACTCTTTGCAGCTCTTCTCTGGTCCACACCCGTCCAACCGGATTATGGGGACTGCACAGTAGGAAGACCTTTACCTCTTCTTCCACAATCTTTTTCTCAAAGTCCTCATAATCCATGCGGTAGACACCCTCTTCACATACCAGCTGGTTCACCACAAGCCTGCGGTCATTGGCTTTGATTACATTTGCAAAGGGATGATATACCGGCTGTTGGATTAAAATACTCTCCCCTTCTCTTGAAAATGCCCGGATTGCAGTTGCCAGGGCAAACACCACCCCCGGAGATTTAACAACCCAGGACGCATCTGTCTCCCATCCAAAATGATCCAGAAACCATTTTCCCAGAACCTGAAAATACTCCGGCTTTGCATCTGTGTATCCAAAAATGCCATGCTCCGCACACCGCCTCAAGGTCTCTTTTACCTGATCCGGCACGCAGAAATCCATATCTGCCACCCATAGCGGTATCAACCCTTCCGGTCTTCCAAACTCAGCTGCAAAATCATATTTCAGGCAATTAGTGCCTTTTCTGTCTACCATTTTATCAAATTGACTTTTTTTCATCGTAATCTCCTATCCGATACTTATAATCTTCTTCTTTTGCTTTTTTCATACAGAAACTTAAATTTTATATTTCACTCTCCATAACTTAAACATTGTATTTTACTTTTCATAACTTAATCTTTATATTTTACTTTCCATTAATCCCATCACAATTTTCGTCACCTTTTCCATATCACTTACGGTGGTATACTCACTGCCTGAATGAACCTGCTGCATGGCAGATGCCAGGACCATTCCCCGGACTCCATTTGCAGATAAATGATTTTGGTCACTGCCTCCAAATGTTCTTTCCAGAACCGGCTCGATCCCAAGCCTTTTGCAGACATCTTCATAGCGCCTGACGACTTCTGCATTCTCAGGTGTCACATATGCCTGAAATAAGATATCTTCCTGATACTCCACTACACCGCCAAGCATGGCTGCCTCTTCTTCAAAAATATTCTGGATGTCCTTTAACTGCCTCAATACCGCCTCATGGGAGAAGCTGCGCACCTCTCCTTTTACCGTACAGGCAGACGGCACGATGTTGGTTGCAAAATCACTTTGGATGCTGCCGATATTTACGGTCATTTCCGTCCCCACATGTCCCAGAGGAATTCGTGTTACCGCTTTTGATGCTATCAAAACGGCGTTTACACCTTCTTCCGGCGCAAATCCCGCATGCGCTGCTTTTCCCCGTACCACTACTTCAAAGGTCGCCAGGGAAGGCGCCACCACTGCTGCACTTCCAATTTGCCCGGTTTTATCCAGTACATAAGATTCTTTTGCTTTTAACCTGGAGAAATCAAACACCTGGCTGCCCCGCAGATGCTGCTCTTCTGCTATGGAGATCAGAAATTCCACATCCCGGTGAGCAGATTTTTGTTCCGTAATACTGCGAACCGCCTCGATCACCTCAGCGATTGCCGCCAAATCATCGGCTCCAAGAACCGTTGTCCCATCGCTGGTTATTTTTCCATCCTCATGTACAACGGCTTTCTTCCCTTTTGCCGGCTCTACGGTATCCATGTGCATGGAAAACAAAATAGGGTCCCCTTCTAAAGTCCCTTTCCAATAGCCATACAGATTTCCGCTATTCCCGCCAAAATAACTTCCTGCTTCATCTTCTTCCAGCATAATCTGATTCTCTGCAAAGACACCAATCAGATAATCTGCCATCTCCCGCTCCGAAAAAGAAGGGGAATCGATGGATACTAAGCGGCAAAATTCCTTAACCATCCGTTCTCTGTCCATTTTTACCTCCTGAAATACTATATAACTTTAATTAAATTTGGGTTTTTACCAACACGAATTTCTCATCTTCTTACAGTTTTTGTTGTCCGGAAACATTTTTCAAGCTTTATGAATCAATAGTATATCACGAAATAATGTATAATTCACCATCCTTTATGATTTTCCACAAATTTTTCTTATCCGCACAAAATTTTCCATTTTCTACTATTTTTCATAAAAAGCCAAAGTTCTTTTAAGTAATTATTTAAAATATCCTTTTAGGTCTGAACGATGTTCGTTAAATTTTATACAAGGATTGTGTTAAATTTTCGTCAATGTATCTAAATTTATACAATATTTTTCTGTTCTTACCATATAAAAAGGATTGTTCAAAATTTGTCAAACAGCAAAAAAAGTGATAGAATACGTTAAATAAATCACAAGATGAGGAGTGGTAGAGATGGCAGTAATGGCAGGTATGATAGTAACTCTGGGATTGTTAGTAAACGGTTCTGCGATGGTAGCATTACAGTTCCTATCTTTAAAAAGAAAAACAGTGCGGGTGAAATAATCAAACATAACGGTTAAATAAGCGAAAAAAGCGGGTCCGATAGCAACCCCGCTTTTTTAATGCCCTGTCTTGTATTCACTTAAACCACTTTTTGATCTTGAAATACCAGATTTCGATTCCGGTAACCAGGATACTTACCAGAATGATAATTCCATATCCATATTTCGTTTTGAGTTCGGGCATGTTGGCAAAATTCATGCCATACCATCCTGCAATCAGCGTCAGGGGCATAAAAATTGTGGTTACTACGGTCAAAAACTGCATCACTTTATTCTGGTGGATATCGATCTGGGACTGGTACATTTCCCGCAGCTGCATGGAATACTCCCGGAGCATGTGAGTGGTATCGTAAAAACGCTCCACACGCTTTGTATAAAATGTGAAGAGCCTGCAGTCTTCCCGGTTAAACAGCCGGTTCTGGTTTTCGCTCAGGGTATCGCTTAAATCCATCAGCTGCTGATAATAAGCATTGAGCTTTAACAGTTCCCTTCTGCATTTTAACAGTTTTTTATTGAACTCCCTGGTATCGGAATTGGAGAGGCTTTCTTCCATATCCTCCAGCTTTTCCTCATACTGCTGTAAGAAAATCACATCATCCCTGGTGAGATATTCTAGAAATTCAAAAAATACATGGGCTACATATGTTTTGGGAAGTACCTGGATCTGGCAGATTTCCTCCAGCATTTTTTCCACAATGTGGTTATCATCTACAAAGAGAAGCCTTTCCTTATCCATGTAATAGCCAAACCCGGATTCTTTTTCCAGAAGGTCTTCCTTACAGGGTATTACAAACGTTCCCACGATGCAGCTTCTCAGCACATCCGCTTTACAGAACTCCACATTTCCAAGGCTTCTGGTCAATAAATCCACGTGAAGAGTTTTCTCGTATCGCTTCTTATATTCCGATGAAGAGAGGCATTCCACCAGAACATGCCCTTCCGGCGGAGTCTCTCCCTTTTTTAAAAGTATTAATTTATCCTGTATATAATATCGCATTCCACTAACTCCAATCCATATCAATATGACACTTCTTCTATTCATATTGTATACGGAATGGTCAGCAATTACAATAGTCTTAAACCCTTTTGATCTTTTTGGAGGGTGTCTTTACAAATTCTTCTTCCCGGACCTTCAATCCATGAATTCTCTTATAAACCGGTCTGTCTTTATTATAAGCATCCAGAATATTCTGCAGCTCTGCTTCGATGTTTTTCATGCGTTTCTTCTTTGCATATTCATAGTCGGGGAAGATCTCCGCCTGAATCAGGCTGTCTTTCTCACTCACAATTATTTCTTTTACCAGAGGTGCCTTACTGATTTCGTTTTCCAGCTCCTCGGGCGAGACATTTTCCCCGTTATTTAAGATGATCAGATTCTTTTTCCGGCCTGTGATGTACAGGAAGTGATCTTCATCTGCATAACCCAGATCACCGGTCTTCAGCCATCCGTCTTCCAGCGTCTCTGCCGTTTCCTTTGGCATTTTATAGTATCCAAGCATTACGGAAGGGCTTTTCACCCATATTTCTTCCTCTACTATTTTCACTTCACATCCCGGCAGCAGCTTTCCAACAGAATTTTTACGGCTGTCCCACTCCAGATTGGTACTGATAACAGGAGAACATTCTGTCATTCCGTATCCCTGAAGAATACGGATGCCATATGCCTGAAATCCATCAATTAAGTCCGGATTCAAATAGGCACCCCCGCTGCAGATCGTTTTCAGATTTCCGCCAAGAGCCGCTTTAGCAACCATTTTCTTTGGTAAAATTCCGGTTGCATCTACAAGCTTTGCGTATAGTGATTCAATCACCATCGGCACCAGTAAGACGATTTCCGGTTTGAACAATTTCATGTTCTTCTGCACGTGCATAATAGAATCATTGATACAGATAACCATTCCGATGTAAATGGCTTTTAAAATATCCATGGTAAAGCAATACGCATGGTGAATGGGCAAAAGGGTCATAGATACCGTGCCTGCCGAAATTTTCATATCCAGACACACTGCATTATCCGCCAGATTGCGGTGGCTTAGCATAACGCCTTTACTTTTTCCGGTTGTTCCGGATGTAAAAAGAATTGCTGTCATTTTATCACAGTCTATATCAGACGAAAAACTTCCTGCATTTTCTTCAAGCAGCCTGCTAAATGACAGCATTTCATCCGAATGCTCCAAAGCCTGCATGGATACCAAATATTGAATTCCCGGACATTTCTCTTTTACAGCCTGTACCAGATCCTTTCGCAGTTCATCAAACACCAGGACGCTGATATCCGCACGGTTTAATAGTTCATATAATTCTTCTACGGGCAGCTGTGCATCCAGAGGCACTGCCACGCTGCCTGAATTAACCGTTCCAAAATAGCTGATAATCCATTGATATGTAGTAGGACCTATGACAGCCACATGCTTTTTTAGCATATCCAGTTTTTCCAGTGACCTGCTGAATGCCTCACTGTCTTTTTGAATGTCCAGGTAGGTTTTGGTAATCACTTCCTTACGCACCTTATAACGGATTGCCGGGGCCTCCCCATACTGATCTGCTGCGTATTGTATAATGTCTCTCATATTTTGGATCTTCGTTTCCATATGCTCCTCCCATTTCAGGCTATTCTCAGCCATGCCAAATGTCCACTGTTGCCTGACATTCTTATGCTTCCTGCAATTGTGTAATATATTTTACTGCATCACCGACTGTCTTTACATTTACCACTTCGCGCTCTTCCACTTCGATATCAAATGTATCTTCTATCTCCCCAACCATACTCATAAAATCGTATGAATTAAATCCCAAATCCTCTATAAACCGGCTTTCTTCTTTTATTTCAGAGGGTTCTGCTTCTACATATTCACAAATCATTTCTTTTAATTGATCCAGCATCTCTATACCAATCCTTTCCTAAATTATAATTTTCTTTCGGCGCCTTTTGGCCTTCCTTATACATGATCCATTATTTCGCCAACCGTATCCTCCGGATGATCTGTTCCATAAAACAATATCTTACAGAGATAGTAATATACATATTCCAGTTTTTCCGGTGTTACGGCACCGGTCTGGTATTCGAAACTGAAATCCAGTCCATTGTCCTGTGCCCTGTGCATAACGGTAAGGTACAGGGTATGGGCTGCTGCACCGTTGGTATACCATGCGGTCTTGTATTTAATATCCCCCAGTTTGTCCAATCCTTTACTCTGCATAGTCAGAGGCTGGTAGGTCAGGCTCATGGGTTCATAGGTCTGGGCGCCCTGCATTTGATAATGTTTTCTTCTCACCTCAAAATAAGAAACCGGGTCATAATTGGCATGTCGGAATAACTGGTTCTGCCCGTCCCGTATCTTATGAATCCCTTCCAGGAATGTTTCATCCCTGGAAACAATTGTTCGGAAAGGAAAACAGTGGATTCTTGTTCCGCCGCTCTTTTTTTCGGAAAGAGTCGCCCGTCTGGCAATGGTGGTGGTAAGGGAAACGTCATCCAGCTCGTTTTCTTTCTGTAAAAAAGTCCGAAGTCCCATCATGAGCAGGCATACCATAGATATCTGACGCTCTTCACAAAAATCCAGAAGACGCTTGGATGGCTCAGCTTCCAGATGAAAAACTGTTATGTTGGCATCTACGTTATCCGTGAGATTGGCAGCCGCACGAAGCTCTGGATTGCCCGTGGATTTCCGTTGCTGTATGAGTTTTTCCGGTCCATGGATATCACAGAAAACTGGCTCTGAACTTTTGATGAGATTCTCGAAAAAGGCGGTATCTCTTTTCTTCGCTGAGGTTCCGGCTTCGTATGCAATATCTTTTTCCAGCTGAGTGATATAAGACGCCATTTCTTTGGGATAGTCGATCCCTTCATACTTATAATGGCAGTAGATTTCAATGACATCCTTTAAAAATACAATCAGAGACTGGGCATCCATGGTCATGTGGTCTACCAGCATATAGACGCCCTGGTATCCATCCGGAAGCTGAATCATGATAATCCGGTTCATGGGACTGTCAAACCGCTCAAAAGGGATTCCGGTCCATTCTTTCATTTTATCTTCAGCGTGTTCCTGCTGCCATCCGGTAAAATCAAAGTGTTCGATTTCCCGCTCTTCTCTGTCCGCAATGTATTGATATATATTACCAGCTTTGTCCTTTGCAAAACGGATGCGCATACTCTCGCATCTGGCATATGCTTCATAAATCGCTTTCTTCAAAACATCCCAGTCCAGATCCTGTTCGATAGTTAAACTGGTTCCTATATTCAGAACCTGTTTCTTTGCGCAGTGCGCCAGCGTAAAGAAATGCAGACGCTGCGCCGCAGTCAGCGGATATACTTTTTTTCCATATCTTGTTTTCATCATAACCCTTCCTCCATAATGCTGTTCAAGAAATCTTTGACTTTGATTTCGTATTTTTCGGTACTTTTATAATAACTTTCTGCATGGGCTGCGCCTTTCACAATCAGCATCTCTTTTCGTGATTTACAGGCTTTGTACAGCTTATGGCACATCCAGGAGGGTACGAATGTATCCGCATCACCATGGATAAACAAAATCGGCACGGTAGATTTCGCAACCTCATTTAAGGCATTACACTCATTTAACCCGTAACCGGCTTCCCTTTTTGCCATAACATCCGCTATCTGCAGAATTGGAAAGGAAGGCAGGTGGTATGTATTTTTCAAAACAGAATCAAATACTTCCCATGCGGAAGTGAATCCGCAGTCGGATACAATTCCTTTTACACAGCCGGGCAGGGACAATCCGCTCACCATTAAAGCAGTGGCGCCTCCCATTGAAATGCCGTGAAGCATAACAAGACAATTTTTACCGCATCTTTTTTCCAGATACCGAATCCACTTTACCACATCAAATCTGTCCAGGCATCCAAATCCAATATAGGTTCCTTCACTCTCCCCGTGTGACCTGTGATCTACGATCAGCAGACTGTAACCTAAATGCAGATAAAAATATGCCAGTGAATTAAAATCATTGGAACCCCGACTGGTATAACCATGGAGGCACAGGATGACTTTATCCGGATTTCTCCCGGGATAGAAATGGCCTTTCAGCCTTAATCCGTCCCTTGCAATGATAGAAACTGCTTCGTGATTCTGTTTGTCTACCCAGTCTTTTTTCTTTCGTATTTCCGGCAGGTACTGGTTCCAGTCGGTTCCCGCCATCTTGGTGGTCCGTTCTTCTTTTGCATTTCCCCGAATCATGGTCCGCCTGAAAAAATAACTGGCAATCCCTGTTTCCACCGCTGCTGCTGCTATTCCTGCTCCCAGTAAAATTCCTGATTTACTCATAGACAAACCTCCCTAAATAAATTTCTGAAGCATCAGTGCCTTGTCAAAATCTCCTTCCACTTTTAACTGCCCCAGGGTAAATGCCAGAATCGGATCCAGCTTCTTTTTTGCAATTTTCAAAAGAGTCTTTGCAGTGCAGGTAAACAGTACATCTCTGTCGTAATACTCATATGGTTCTATATAAAGCTCCCCGTTTTTTACCTCGGCATAAAATGCTCCCTCAGCTTCTCCCTCAATATTAAACTGATATGCCAGGTGTGTGTGGATGGTGTTTACATCCGCCTTACTGAAAATACTTTTAATCTCTTCAAATAATGCTTCATAGGTCATATTTTCCGCTCCTTCTCTTCTTTGATTCTATCTTGTTCATCTAAAATGTCCAGCACTCCTTCGTCATATTCATTCAATTTCCTGCTGGTAATGTCCAGGCATTTCTTCATTGCCTGCATGCGGTATTCTAAATATTCACGGTATTGGGTAATGAGTGCTCTTCTCTGAGACAGTGTATTTTCTCCCTGCACCAGAAGTGAAATATACTCTTTTATTTTTGCAATGGGCATATCGATTTCCCGAAGGGCAAGTATCATATCCACCCATTCCACATCCCCTTCCGTAAAGACCCTGGTTCCATTATCCTTTTTCTTAATAAATGGTAAAAGTCCCTCTTTATCATAATAATGTAAGGTATAAACTGAAATGCCTAATTTTTCTGAAACTTGTTTTACTGAGTATTCCATAACTGCCTCCTTGTACAGCATTGCTTAAATAGCAAATGCTATATCGCTGTTATTTACGCAAGCTGTACTAGTTTATTATGCGCTATAGAGTGCGCTCTATGTCAATAGGAAAAGATAATACAGTTTATGCAGTATTTGGATAAAAAACTGTATAAATTTCATAGTTCTTTTTTCTTTGTGTGTGGGTTTCATGTTGGATTTTGGGGGATTCTGTCGAATCGCTTTGTATGTAAAAGAATTGGTTTCCGGGATGATTCCAGGAAATGGATAAATAAAAAACACCAAAGTTAACCCTCTGCGGTAAATGTTCTCTTTGGTGTTTTATAAATTTTGTTGTATAAATAATCATAGGTGTAAAGGGCTAAATCAGGGCAAATTCTTTTAGTCCATTGTAGATTCCATCTTCATATATACCGCTGGTTCTGTATTTTGCAACTTCAAATACCTCTTCGCTGCTGTTGCCCATAGCAATCCCATAATTTACATATTGGATCATTTCCAGATCATTTACACTGTCTCCAAACGCATAGCTTTCCTTTTGATCAATATTCAGGTGCTGTAGCAGTGTTTCGATACCCGTTGCCTTAGAATACCCCACAGGTACACATTCCGCATAATTATCGTCGTCTGCCTCAAAATGAATGATGGCCTCCAGAATGTCTTTTAAATCTTCCCGAAATTCCTTTAATTCAGACTCTCTTCCAAAATGAACGGTCAATTTATTCATCTCTATAGAATCCATGTTCTCAATCATAGGCAGAAGTGATACATACTTTCCTGTCATGTGCCGGACCTGGTCCAGATATTTAGACCGCTTTAAATTCTCATTGTAATACATGGCTTTACTTCCTTCCAGGATTACCTCAAGGCCGTATTTTACAGATGCATCCACTACCCGGCGGACTTCCTGTCTGCTTAAGATCCGGTTTTGTACCGGTTTGCCATGATACTCCACATAAGTTCCGCAAGCGCCCACAATTCCCTGAAATCCCAGATCAATCAGTTCCTCCATGATCATTGCTCTTGCCCTTCCAGTACAAAGGACAGGGATATGGCCATTCTCAACCAGCATTGCAATCGCCTGCTTCGTGGATGGCTCTACCCCTGTCCTGTGATCATATATCGTTCCATCAATATCAAAAAATATTATTTTCTTATTTTCTATTTTCTTATTTTTCATCTTCTTACTCCTCATCTGTTCTTGAGCCTGTTTAAAATTGCTTTCTGTCAGCAAGCTCTGTTCACCGACGTTTCCTTATTAGGATATCGGGATATGAGGGAAAAGTCAATATAGAAAACGTATGATAATTTTGCCTTTTTTGATATGAAATTGGAAATACTGTCCGAATGTACTTTTCAATAGATTTATAAATGAACTCTATGAGTGGCTGCAGTTATGTCCGCAGCTGTGGTCTGCATGGCTGCCGCAGTCACTGTGTCCATCCCCGTGTGCATGCTCATGATGGCTGCATTTCACATCCGGATTATACGAAAGCTTGTCTCCTAACAAGTTTGCAACGGCTTCATCTGCATCGCCGGAAGCCCCGCCGAACAGCTTGATTCCTGCATCTTTCAGGGCATTCTGGGCCCCTCCGCCGATACCGCCACAGATCAAAACATCAACACCTGCCTCTTTTAAAAATCCCGCCAGCGCACCATGTCCGCTGCCATTGGTATCCAGCACTTCACTGGAGATAATCTCATTCTCATTGATTTCATATACCTTAAACTGGCTGCTATGTCCAAAATGCTGGAAAATTTGTCCGTTTTCATATGTTACTGCTACTTTCATGTTTTAGTCCTCCTATAAAATGAATTTCTTATAGTTTAACATACTTTCGGATATAATTCCAGGGGGGGCGGCAGAGCGTGTTTTAAAATTGCTTTCTGGCAGCTGTGCGTCACACTTTGTGGGAGATTTGTCCCGGATGAAGGGCGCGTAGCGGGCTACGTAACCTGAATTCGGGGCAAATATACCGCAAAGTGGGGCGTGCAGATGACGGGAATGAATTTTCAAACACGCTCTAGACTGCGTCAGGAGTTTTTCCCCAGCCTTATCACATTCCAGGAAGCCTTGTTTAACACGGTCTTTAAAATACCATCCTCCACTCTGCTGTTTGCAGAATGCCCGGGCACTACCCGGTCTTGTCCAGGACCGTTGCTGGCTTTTAAATCATCGCACTCCAGCACAATGTGTTCCAGTATCCGGTAACTGGCAAAGCTTCTGATATCGCATTCCATAGGGATACCTTCCTGAAGGTCCCGGTTTACGGCGAAGATGGTCACTTCTTCTGCTTCCTCGTTATAAACAGCCACTGCGTCCACATCCGTTACATCGGTATATTCCTTTGTATCGTGTTTGGAGCTGTCAAATACCGGTTGTAGTGCAATCCCTCTTCCGTATCTGGATGCATGGAGGTACGGATAAAAAATGGTCTGCTTCCACGCCCCGCCGTCTGTCTCTGTCATAATGGGTGCGATGACATTGACCAGCTGTGCCAGGCACGCCATCTTTACCCTGTCGGCATGTTTTAGAAAGGTAATCAGCATCAGGCCCACTAAAAGCGCATCTTCAAAAGTATAGACGTCTTCCAGAAGTGCCGGTGCCTTCTGCCAGGGGCGGTTTGCCATGGTATCATTGTCGGATTCATTGGAATGGAACCACACATTCCATTCATCAAAGCTTAAATTAATATCCTTACTGCCCCTCTTTTTGGCTTTTACGAAGTCACAGGTCACAATAACCGTCCGGATAAAGTGATCCATTTCCACAGAACGCGCCAGGAAATTCCTGGTATCCTTATCCGGATTTCCAAAATACTGATGGAGGGATACGTAGTCTACATAATCATAGGTATGTTCCAGGGTGGTTGCCTCCCACTGTGGAAACGTGGGCATTCCGGTGTTGGAACTGCCGCAGGATACCAGTTCTATGGAAGGATCAATCAGTCTCATGGCCTTTGCCGTCTCCGATGCAAGCCGCCCGTATTCAACCGATGTCTTAGAGCCTACCTGCCAGGGACCGTCCATTTCGTTCCCAAGGCACCAGGTTTTGATGCGGTGAGGTTCTTTTACACCGTGTGATATCCTCAGGTCACTGTATTTCGTTCCCCCGGGATGATTGCAGTATTCCAGCAGGTTGCAGGCATCCGCCACACCTCTGGTTCCCAGATTCACCGCCATCATTATTTCTGAGTTTACCGCCTTACACCATCTGGAAAATTCATTTACCCCAATTTCATTGGGTTCCAGGCTTCTCCATGCCAGCTCCAGGCGTTTGGGGCGCAGCTCTACCGGTCCCACACTGTCTTCCCAGTAAAAACTGGACACAAAATTCCCGCCGGGATAGCGTACAATGGGAACCTGCAGATCCTTCACCAGTTCCATCACATCCATACGGAAACCGTCAGCATCTGCTGTCTGATGCCCGGGCTGATAGATACCCTCGTATACGGCACGCCCCAGGTGTTCTATAAAAGAACCATAAATCCGGTTATCGATTTTAGAGATCTTAAAGTCTTTGTCTATTACCATTTTTGCATACTTATTACCAGTCATTTGATTACTCCTTATTTACCATTTTGGTGTGGTATGAGGACAGCCATTTTTATCAATGACTGCTCTCATTTCCACAAAACATCCGCATATTCTGCACATTCCATTCATCAGGCTGTCACAGGCTTTACATCTTTCAAGCCGGTCCTGATATTTACTTTCATCTGTTTTGATATCCGCATCCAAGCGGCTGATGTAATCATAGAGATGATGAAAATATTCACTTTCCTGCATTTCTTTCAAGAGGCATTTTTTGCAAATCCTCTGGTTTTGCTCCATCTATTCCACCTCAATATGAACAACGCTGCAGGGCGGGATTACAAAGGAAATTCCCTCTCCAGTAATCTGGATATCAGAAAATTCCTGAACCTTTACCATCTCCGGCTCATCAAACGTGTTCATGGCATGCATCTCATTTACCAGAATACTTCCTGCTGCCTTTTGCACATTGCGCCCTGTGATCACCGTATCAATGGGATAAGAATCTGCCAGGGACAGATTGGTTATGGTAAGATGCATTTTACCATTCTCATCCTCGGATACCGATTCCGTTAAATTAGGAACCTGATATTCTTCTTCCAATCCGATCTGTTCCGTATCCATATGGCTTTCCAGAAGCACTCCATCCTGATGACACTGATACATATGGAATACATGGTAGGTGGGCGTTTTTACCATACGGGGGCCTTCGGTTAAAATTACAGACTGCAGCACATTTACTAACTGGGCGATATTTGCCATCCGCACACGTTTGGAATATTTATTGAAAATATTCAGGTTAATACCGGCTACCAGCGCATCCCGCATGGTGTTCTGCTGATAGAGGAATCCGGGATTGGTTCCGGGCATGGCTTCAAACCAGGTTCCCCACTCATCTACAATGAGCCCGATCTTCTGATCCGGATCATATTGATCCATAATTGCACTGTGGCGTTTGATCAGAGTTTCCATATACAGGGTCCTGGAAAGGGTCTTATACCATGCCGTTTCATCGAAATCCGTTGCACTTCCTTTCTTTTCCCAGCCCTCAGGGTGGGTATAATAGTGGAGGGACAGACCGTCCATGAATCCATGCTGGGACGGCTGTGAATGACGGAAACAGGTTTTTAATACTTCCTGGGTCCATTCATAATCATCTACATTGGCACCACAGGCAATCTTATAGATTTTCCGGTCCTGTTTGTAGTCTCTTACATATGTCTGGTATCTCCGGTATTCGTTGGCATAATACTCCGGTGTCATATTTCCGCCGCAGCCCCAGTTTTCATTGCCCACTCCAAAGAATGCAATATCCCAGGACTCTTCCCTGCCGTTCTCTTTTCTGAGCTCCGCCATTGGAGAAATCCCGTCAAAAGTCATATATTCCACCCATTCAGACATTTCACGAACAGATCCGCTTCCTACATTTCCGTTGATATATGCCTCACATCCCAGCTGGCGGCACAGTTCCATAAACTCATGGGTTCCAAAGCTATTGTCTTCAACCACGCCTCCCCAATGGGTATTAATCATTTTCTTTCTGTTTTCCCTGGGTCCAATCCCGTCCATCCAGTGATATTCATCGGCAAAACAGCCTCCGGGCCAGCGCAGGACCGGTATCTTCATTTCTTTCAGCGCTTCTACCACATCATTTCGCATTCCGTTGGTATTGGGAATCTGTGACTCCTCTCCCACATAGAGTCCCTCATAAATACATCTTCCCAAATGTTCTGAGAAGTGGCCATAGATCTCTTTATGTATTTTACTTTTTTTATGCTGTGCATCAATGAAAAGTCTTGCCATCTTAATTTCCTCCAAAATTTTTCTTTCTACTTTTATATGTCACTGGACCTGTCTGAAAATCATTCCTGTCGCCTGGATGCCACTGACCTTTGATTGCTTCTGACCTCTGGATGCCACTGACAATTGTCCTCTAAATCCCTCTTAGCCTTTGACTGCACCTGCCGTCATTCCATCAATAAAATACCTCTGAAAACACAAAAACAGTACAAATATTGGCAAAATTGAAAACATGGAGCCTGCAATTAACAGGTCGTAATTATTTCCATAGGGCGTCAAAAGGGTATTTAAGCCGATAGGCAGTGTAAATTTATCTGCATCACGAAATACCAGTAACGGCCAGAGCATATTGTTCCAGGAGCCCATGGCACATAAGATTGACATTGCCGCAAATGCCGGCTTTGTGATCGGCATCATGATTTTAATGCTGATTCCATACTCCGTTGCTCCGTCTATTCTCCCTGCATCCAGCAGCTCTTTTGGCAATCCGCTCATGTACTGCCTGAAGAAGAAAATGGTTGACGCAGCGCAAAGCCCCGGCAAAATAGCACCCGCACGGCTGTTAATGAGATTCAGGTCTATCATCTCCTGGTAAAGAGGCAGCATCAGGATCTCAAACGGAACCATCATCGTGGCAATCACCAGGAAAAACAGGAAATTCTGCAGCTTATACTGATACATGGTAAGCCCGTAAGCAATAAAATAACAGACCAGAAGTGTCAGTACAACCGTAAGTACGGTGAGCACCATACTGTTTTTAAACCATAAGAAATAGATGTGATTCCCGGTAAACAGATATTGATAATTATTCAGGCTCATTGCGGAAAAATCCAGCTTCAGACTCATTCCATACCGGATCAGATCCTTTCCCGGCCGCCAGGAGGCTATAAATGAAATTAGCAGTGGCGCTGTTACGATAAAGCATACAACTGCGAAGATTCCGGTGTTTACTATCGCTAAGACCATCTGGTTTCTGTTTATGGATGACCTCCCTTTTTCTTTTCCTCTCCCCATTTTACCGCTCCTCCTTTTTAAAGGTCCCATTCATGACCAGTTGGAAAATGTTGATAATCAGAGCGATCAGCAGCAGCACCAGTCCTACGGCGGAAGCATAACCCAGCTGATTTTTCTCAATCCCCCTCCGATACAGGTAACCTACGATGGTAAGTCCAATGTTTTTGGGCGATGCATTCCCGTTCCATAGCATAAAGCTTTCCAGGAACATAGATAAACCTGCATAAATACTGATAGTCAATACATAGATGCTGGTGGGTTTTAAAAGCGGAACCGTAACAAACCGGAACTTCTGCCACTTGGTTGCCCCGTCTATTTCTGCGGATTCGTAAAGGGCTGTGTCAATATTTTTAAGGCCTGCTATAAAATACAGGGTGTTTACACCGGTCCATCTCCAGCATGCCAGTACCAGTAATGCCAGCATGCCGGTTGTGGATTCTTTCAGCCACTTTAAAGGACCTGCTCCAAACCATCCAATCAGCTGATTCATGGCGGACCCATGAAGTTCGCTGAACATCAGGCGGAAAATAGTACCTGCCACCACTACTGAGGTAAGGGCCGGTAAATATAAAATCGCTTTCCAGAGTCCCTTCGCCTTTGTCAGACGGCTTTCCATCATTACGGCAAACAACATGGGAAATGGAATCAGTAATGCAATGGTTAACAGCGTATATTTTCCACTGTTTAAAATGGCAGTATGAAATACAGTATCTTTTAACAGCTTTGTGTAATTAGCTGCTCCAACCCATTCCACCTGACCTGGCAGAACGGATTGAAAACTCATCTTAACCGTACTGAACAAAGGATAAATCCAGAAAATCAGGAAGCTTAAAAGAAACGGCAGGACAAATACATAAGGTGCAATTTTCTGGGAATAAAATATTTTTTTAATCTTACTCAAGGCATTTTCCTCCTTTCAACAGCAAACGCGCATTATTGCTCCAGTGATACATTATCCTGGGCTTCCTGCAGTGCCTCTGTTACATCCTGCCCGTCTTCTAAGACTGCATTTAAGGTGGTGTTATTAAATACCTCGCCGATTGCTGGCGTCATCCTGACTACTTTTACAATCCCGATTTCATCTTTAATCTCATTTAAGGTGTCAAAAGGATTTGTCTTAAAATAAGAGATATATTTATTTGATGTGTCTTCCGTAATGGATTTATCGGTCCAGATTGCTGTATTGCAGGTGTCAAATCCCAGATCCTCCCAGATCTTTTTTTCTCCTTCTTCTGATAATTTCGCCCATGCCAGAAATTCCGCTGCCAGGTCTCCATTTTCACACTGATTCGTTACCACTGTCCCGGTTCCTCCAATGCCCACAGACCTGTTCTGCCCTTCTTCATATACCGGACAGGGTGCTATTGCCCAGGTATCTGTCATTTCCGGCATATAATTCAGGAATCTGGACATAAACCACATGGCTTTAGGGAACGAAGCAATATTTCCGTCTGCTACATTTGCATATCCCTCTTCCATGTCCACATGGCCTCCCGGAGAAACCATGGCAATTCCGTCCTCCAGCCATCCCTGCTGCATAGTCAGCATCTTGTTCACAGAGTCTATGGTCACATCTGCTACGCCCTCCGCATCTGTCCAGTCTTCCCCACATTCAGCCATGGAGAGAGACAGCCAGTCCGTTCCTGCCGTATCCACAGAAGTCATCATGACTTTTCCTTCGGATGCATCAGCTAATTGTTTTCCTGCTTCTGCATAATCATCCCAGGTTTTAATTCCCGTATAGTCAATCCCGTACTGCTCCAGGATCTTGGTATTATAGAACATAACGGTAGCTCCAACATGAGTAGGTACTCCATAATTTTTCCCATCTTTACTGTAAAGATCAATGCGGGACTGCACAATGTCTTGTGCATAAGGGTCCATAAAACCATTCAGTTCTTTAAACTGAACTTCACCCTGGAGATAATTGGGGAACTGCCCAACCTCTACATCACATAAATCAGGTGCTCCTTCCCCGGACTGTAAGGCCAGCGTAAGCTTATTATGCATGTCCGCATAAGGGTATGTAGTAAACGTAACTTCAATTGTCTTATCCGGATTTTCTTCATTCCACTTCTGTACCATGTTGGAATAAAACTGCGAATGCATCTCCACAAAAGTCCACATTTCGAAGTGGGTGCCATTGGCATCTCCGGTAGTTGTCACAACTTCTGTCTCAGAACCGGCTTCGTCCCCGCCATCAGAAGAAGCTTCCTCCTTAGAACCGGCTTCTGAACCATCCGTTCCTAAAGACGGACTGCTTCCATTACCTCCACACCCGGTAATCATTGAAATTGCCACAGTTACACACAGTAAAGAACAAATTAACTTTTTTCTCATATTCAATCCTCCCTAAAGCATGTTTAAATTTGCAATCATTCTGCTTAAAAAATGCATATTCAAACAGGTTGTCATTTACTCACTTTGAATACAACTCACATTAGTTACCTATTTACCAAGCAAATCCCGTCATTGTCCCACACATAAACACTCAGAATCTTCTTATAAAAGCAAAATCAGCCGGCCAGCATTTTTAACAATTTTCTCATTTACTTTTGTGCACCTTGTATATATTCAATGACTTTTCTTCTGCTTCGTAACTAAACTATACATTTTATTTTTTATGTTGTCAAGTTATATTTAAACTATTTTAGTTTATATTAAATATATGTTTTTGACAGCCGGATTTTTACACGCTTTTACACCCCCTCCCTGCACCCGGATTTCCTATTGTATTTTCTTCCAATCAGCGATATAATTATTTTCAATACGACTATAAAAGGTTTTACGAAAGGAACACCCTATGCGCTATCTGAAAGACATCGACAGCGGTCTGCCGCTTTTTAAAGCTCTTGGCTCCGATATCCGTATTTCCATTCTCAATCTTCTGCTGGATGAAGGTCCTATGAATATGAACGAACTTGCCGCACGGGTTAATATTACCAATGGCGCCCTGACCAGTCATATTAAGAAACTGGAGGACTGCGGTCTGGTGAATATCATCAGTGAAGGAGACGGACACGGCAACCAGAAGGTGTGCCAGGCACATATCGGGCAGATACTTTTTTCACTGACTCAGGAACCCGTAATCCGGAATGAATCTACGGCTGAGTTAAAAGTTGGACAGTATTGTGACTTTTCTGTTTATCCCACCTGCGGTATCTCTACCAGAAGCTCTCTGATTGGTGATGTGGATGACCCCAGGTTTTTTGTCCATCAGCAGCGTTTTGACGCCGATATCCTCTGGCTTGGCAAAGGATATGTGGAGTATATCCTGCCCAACGTACTGCCTGCCTCACAGCGGATCGAAGAAATCGATATCTCTCTGGAAATCAGTTCAGAAGCTCCGGGCAGCAACAGCATCTGGCCTTCCGATATTCACTTTTATATAAACGAGACCTTTGTGGGCTTTTGGACCAGCCCCGGAGATTATGCGGACCGTCCCGGACATTTTACACCCTCCTGGTGGTTCTCAAACTGGAATCAATATGGACTTTTAAAGAATCTGGTAATTAATAAGAACGGTACCTTTATGAATGATCTGAAAATCTCTGATGTGACAATTGATGATTTTGCTTTTACTGACCGGGATATTATCCGGTTCAAGCTGGGCGTTCCGGATAATGCCAGGCATGTTGGCGGTATGACGATATTTGGCAGCTCCTTTGGGGATTACAATCAGGATATCCGCTTTAAGATCCGTTATTCTCCTTTAAAAGAGAATGAAAGGGCTACCTGATTTTACCCTCTTTTTCAATTTCCAGGTAAATAAAAACACCTCTGTATGAATCACAGCTGAATTCACACTGTAAAAAACATTGTGAATTCATATAGAGGTGTGATATAATGTTTATTGTAGATCAATATTATTGTTTTCAGGTCCCGCCCCTGTTTCTACTTATTTGGCGTTTCAATACTTTTATTTTTATGTATACATTTTCTGTTTCTTATTTTCTTAAGTATATCATTGCTCTTTTATGGTATGAGTCTCTATATATTTTTCTTGATATGGCAACTAACCATCTATTAGATGCCGCAAATAATCCCTTTTTTAGTTAACATAGTACCTTGATAATTGAATAGACTTTGCACTTTCTATATGTTAATATACAGATATACATGTTACAAGGAGGTGTGTAATATGACCACTGATGAAAAGCTTGATATGCTAACTAATCTTGTGAAAGAAAATAACGAACAACTTAATGTTTATAACAAGCGTTTCGATGACATTGAAACTAATTTTGGGAACGTTAATAGTGAACTTAATGCTTATAACAAGCGTTTCGATGACATTGAAAACCATTTTGGTAACGTTAATTGTGAACTTAATGCTTATAACAAGCGTTTCGATGATATTGAAGATCTCGTGCGTGCTAATTATAAGATGACAGAAGATTTTTATGTATCACAAAAAGAAGCCAACACGGAATTGTTTGATCAAATAGCTATAATATCCGGTGAACTTGAAATGCATAATAACCAGATCTCAAAAAACACAGCAGATCTGAGAAGATATATTTAAATAACCTAACATATAAAAAAGTGTAAAGTCTATTGAATCATCAAAGACTTTACACTTTTTTATTTATTCATACAATGGACAGGCTATTTTAGTATTCTAAGCAGCATATCCCCGGTCCCAACGTTATAACCGCTAGTGGCATATACTCCGTTTAAGCCGGGGTTGGTCACGATTATAAGGGGTAACTTATCCGGGTCTACATACATCCTTCTGCCCAGTGTATTGACATTTTCTGTAAAACTGTCATAATAGATCTGAACGTCCTTAAGGCTGTCCAGCGTTCTGGATAGGGTAGGATCCTGGAGGGATTTTTCTTCCTTCACAACGAAGATAATCTGTCCGTCAATGCAGTTAAATTCCTCTTTCCGCTCATATAATTCATTTAAAATATGTTCCGTAGGCTCTTTGCTCTCTTCCATCCAGATAATCAGGTTCTTTTTGTTCTGCATGATTTCAGATGCCATAATGTTGCTGCCATCTTCCCGATGAAGCACAAAATCACTGATTTCAATATTTTCCAGCATATCAGACAGCTTTGCTGCACGCAGGGAAAGCTCTAATTCCTTTTTCTCTCCCTGATTTAATGCAAAACAATAGGTCTTTGCAAAGATATTTCCGTTTGGCAGACGGTTAGAGGTAACTACACGGTAAATACCGGTCTCTAACGCTACTGTCATGCCATCTTCCCATGCTTCTCCTGCCAGATTTAACGTCTGATAATCGCCGTCTTTACACACAGCAAGCGTCCAGTTCTGGAAATAAACCCATTTTGTACTGTCTCCGGCTGTCAGGCGCAGTGTACAATCTTTTCTGGCATTTTCCACGATAGGGCAAAATGCTCCCTCTTTATAATATTCCATACCCAGATCAGCCGGGTTTAACCTTGCTGCTATGCCAAGGGTACGGCAGATTGCAACAAAAAGAATCTTCTTTGACTGATAGCTGCCTGTTTTCAGGAGCAGACAGCCTGTGGGTGATGTAGTCAGGCTTTCGTATTCTCTGTCTCTCTTTTCCCCTACAGAAGCTTCCACGTACTCCCAGATGCGGCGCGGATCTGATATAAATTCCTGTTTCTGATCCTCTGTAAAAAATTCCCGGATAAACGCACGGTATTTTGTGAGGGGTTCGATATAGACTCTTGGGTTTAAAATATAGCGGATGAAAATGTCATGAGGAACATTTTGAGTATAAATTTTGCTTTCTCTTAAATGCTCTTCCAGTACATCACTCTTTAAATCACGGTAGTCTTTTTTCGTCAAAGCAAGGAGAAGCTCTTTTCTCAGGTCTGTTTCTTCAGTAGACTCCAGGAAGTTCACTACTTCTTCAAAATTCCCTCTGCTCTCTTTTAAAATCTCATCTATCCCATTTTCGTATGTGCTGCAGATCTCTTTTGCTTTCTCTGCCTGGTAGAAAGATGCTGCTTTTTTTTGTCTGCGGGCTGCTGCTTCTGCAAAGCGCACTTCCCCTCTTTCTTTTTGTTCTTTCCGGGGCTGTTTGGTATTAATTCTGGCATCTTTTGGAGCGATTACATCCAAATCCAGCCACTGATCCATAAGCATTGCCGTGCATCCGGCTTTGGCATCGGATAAATGATCTCCTTCCAGAACAGCATCAAAAGAAACCGTACAATCTTTTTCTTTCTCTACATCCACTAACTTCTCAGCAAACAGCCCGTCCTTTATTACATGCAGGTGACAGCTTCCAAGTCCCGTACAGAATCCCGCCTGTCCCTTTTCGTCAGTTAAGATTGCCGCAATGGGGGCGAACTCTGAGTAGTTCAGGATTTCGAATTTTACAAGTGCTCCCGGTACCGGCTTTCCATTACCGTCGGTTACATGTACCGTCAGTTTTTCGGTCAGTGCATAGCGCTTAAGCTGTCCCAGAACAGTTACCATGCCGTCCTTCTGAATGACTTTTTCCTCTGCCGGGACGGAATCAAACCATCTGGAATGAATCAGCATGGCTCTGGATGAAGCATTGGTAAACCAGCCTTTGTCTAATATTTCTTCCGGTTCACAAGCCCCAAGGAAATGCCACTCACCATCGCACCATACTTCTACCCAGGCATGATTGTCATCGCAGTGTGACCATTTTGGAGCATAGACCTGGCGTGCCGGAATTCCTACACTTCGCAGTGCACTGGTTGTAAAAGTAGATTCTTCCCCACAGCGTCCGAAAGCACTATTATAAACGGTCATGGGAGAAACGGTACGGTCATCAGTAGTCTGGTATGTAGCTTCTTCTGCACACCAGTAATTTACTTCAAGTGCGGCTTGCTCCATCGTGAGAAAGTGCTTTTCTTTCGCACTTTTACCTTCTATTCTGTCGGACAGACAGGAATAGAAAAAAGTCCTGCATGGAGAAATATCCTCTTCATTTATGCGGTGGTAAACTACATAGTTCAGGAAAATTTCTTCCGGAATGCTTCCCGCAAACGGTCCTTTTTCCCACAGCAGCGCACCCTGTTTTGCGTAGTCCAAAAAGACCTCAAAGGAGTAATTTCCCAGATCACTAAGGGGCATGGCTGCATATAAATATTTCATCAAAAGTGTCTCCTGAGGGGAGCATTCCTGTAATTTTATCTTTATTTTTCCAAATACTTCCGGATATGCCGATGCTGTATCTGCAAATCCGTTTTCAATCCGTTCTTCGCATTTTACTGAAAACATATTCATTATCCTTTCTGACCAGTCAAAATCCCGCCGCAGACAGCGGGGCATCAAATTCTCAAACGCACTCTACATCCTGTCAGTTTGGTTTCTAGCAGGATGGAGCACTAGAGCCGCCCGGCGCAAATATGCCACTATATAGCACCCGCTATATATCGACGTATTTACGCCGGGCGGCTCTAGTATTGCATATATAGGCGTTATATAATGCAAGATATCTTATGGAAATAAATAATAGAGGGTAGTAACACCAGCTCCGGTAGCACCTTTAGACTGATATTCAAAAAGCGGGCTGTCGACCCATGCGGTACCTGCGATGTCCAGATGAATCCATGGTTTAGCCTCAGCAAAGGCTTTTATGAATAATGCAGCCGTAATTGTACCGCAATGGCTTTCTCCCATATTCCTGATATCTGCAATTTTGCTTTCGATCATCCGTTCCTGTTCTTCGTAAACAGGCAGACGCCAATAGCGTTCTCCGGATAATCGATATGCCTCTTTAAATCTTGCAAAAAGGCCATCATGATCACAAACCACTCCTGCAGTAGAGAACCCAAACATATTTACAACGGCTCCCGTAAGCGTCGCTATATCCAAAACCCGGGTTACGTTTTCATTTTTCACTGCATAGGCGACGGCATCCGCCAGAATCAGGCGTCCTTCTGCATCTGTGTTGCAGATCTCTATGGTCTTGCCGCCATAAGAAGATATCACATCTCCAGGTACAAGGCTTCCGGGCGCAATCCGATTCTCACACATTGGTATGAGTCCGATCAGATTGGTCTTTACCTTATTTTTTGCAAGTGCCAGTACCGCACCTGCAACTGCGGCTCCTCCCGCCATATCTCCTTTGATGCCAAGCATGGAATTGGAAGGTTTTAAGCAGTACCCGCCTGTATCACAGGTAACTCCTTTTCCAACCAGTGCCGTAATTTCTTTACTGTCAGGATCAGCCAGATATCGGAATATGAAAAAACAGGGTTCATTGGAACTGCTTTCCCCTACAGCCAAAAGACCTTTCATTCCCAGTTTTTTCAATTCTTTCAAGCTAATCAGTTCACAGACCACCCCGGTGTTCTCCATCTTTTTGCTGATTTCTGCTGCAAAATCCAGAGGCTTAAAATGATTGCCGGGCATGTTGACCATGTCTCTTGCCCATACCACGGATTCCCCGATATGAATCCCTGCCTCCAGCTCTTTTTTTGCAGCTTCTAATCCTTCTTCCGATATTCCGGTGAGCGATACCTGCAGTTCTTTCTTTTCTTTATCTCCCACTTTGTCCCCAAAAAAAGGACCCTCGTAATCACCCAACAGGATACCCTCTGCTGCTTCACGGATCGCGAAAATTCCCTTCTTTTCTATAAAGGAAGACATGTCTATGGAAAACTCACAGATATTGTGCTGCTTTATCTCTTTCACTGCCTTTGCAGAAGCTTCTTTGATTTCCTTACTGCTACAATCATTATCACCTAAACCGATTAATAAATCAATCTGTTCATTTGAATTTTTCAAAAAAAATGCCTGGAGATATTCTCCCTGAAAAAGTCTTTGCGCATAATCCGGGCATTCCGTTTTGCTCCATGCTTCTTTCGTTATAAACTTTACCTGAAAAGCTTCGCTGCTTTTCACAACTGCCTCTATCATAATCATACCTCATCTGCCTGCCCTGTCCTGACATTTTAACGGCTGGCATTCCTTTCCCTTTTATTATGACTTCATAAAGAGCAGGAAGCCGGCATAGCATTGCACAAATAATTTGCGCAATGCTGTGCCCTGGATTTCTCCCGGCTTCCTGCTCTTTGATTTTGACCGCAACACACTTTGCGAAAAACACACCCTTGATTAGTATTGAATACTTATCATATTGTGCCCCTTCACTTCCTGCAAAGTAAAGGTAATATACGGTCCTTCCTGTTTAAAGGAGACGGCATTGTTTTCCGGTACAAGAGACACGGACTGAACCTTTTTGTCTCCTACATAAAGCTTCATTGTAATCATATACAGCGGAATCACATCTTCTACCGTATAAATATCTTCGGAACGTTTTTCTGTAATATAATGTAATAAATGAAGAATATCACGGTTCTCTGCTTCCTGATGATTCAGTGATGAAATCAGCGTGGAAGGACCATCGTGGTTAACCAGCTTGTGCTCCAATAATAAATCCAGGGCATCTTTCACCATCAATTTGCACCATCTTGCTGCATTTTTACGATAGAGGTGGAAGATCGGATGTGAAAAATAAACGGCATTTCCATTTCTCGTGACAGCCGGATAACCTGCTTTTCCGGATGACGGAGCATGCTGGTGGGAGCAGAAAGTATTTCCGATACGGTCAAAATAAGGTTCTATTTTATCCATGATCACTTCGGCTCCTGCCGCTTCCACATCAAATCCTCTTAAATACATGACAAATTCTTCTTTTGGAAGGTCCTTGCCAATCAATTCATTCGGCATGACAAATTCTCGGTAGAACTTAGATTCACCCAGATATTTCACGCCATAAATATTTTCACTTCCATCCTTAGGAATACAGGAATCAAAGGAACCAATTACTTTTCCGCCTTTTGCAATATAATCTTTCATCACCTTATCCAAATCCGCATTGTAGTAAATACAATCCGGTAAGATCACTACTTTATACTGATCCATAGGCATCTGGCTGTCAATGATGTCAAACTGGTAGGATAATTCCTGAAGCATGCGGACCGTACCGATCAGGGAGGGGGAAATACCCAGATCGTATTCTTCTTCCGGATAAAACTCTTCCGGTGTGAGCACTGCGATTTCTGCTACGGATGATGCACTGCGGCAATATGGTTCTTTTTCCTTGACGCTGCCATAAACCTGCCCGATGAGGTCTACGGCACCCGGAGATAATTTGCCATTTGGATGCAGCTGGTCACCGATGGAGCAGCCTGCGCCCATTGCCAGCATACTAAAGCATTCTAACTCCAGCGCAGCACGGTTTTTCAGAGAGTGGAAATCTCCCCAGTAAGTATGAAATTTACCGGTCATTCCGATCATCTCTTTTCCAAGGTTTCTTGCATAGCGGCTGGTTGCCGGGAAATGGTCGTATCCCCAGCCGCCGCTTGGCAATGACTCCAGCTCCAAATGGCTGTAATCCTTGAAGCTGTCCTTATAAGCAGGACCAACGTGGGAGCTGTTATAGAAAATACTTGCTTTTGGTGCTCTTTCACGGATGAATGCTGATATTTCAGACTTGAATTCTTCCAGCATATGTATGGAATAGCGAAGGCGTGCCGCCTTGCTCTCCACATCCACATGAAGTTCTTCCATCTTCTTAACACAGTGCTCACATTTACAGTCCACCTGGAACAGAATATCCATAAAGATACCATCCACGTTGTCTGCCCCTACCACATCAATCATATCTTCTAAATGTTCCTTGAAGAATTCACGATATCCGCTGTTGAGGCAGATGGTATGGTAGAAATGAGGTGCCGGTACATGCTGGGTATCAATGTATTCTCCGTTTTCATCCACAGCAAGCCATTCCGGATGCTCTCTCATAATACGTCCATCCCACTGTGCAGTTGTGTAAATCGGCACTTTAATACCTCTGTCATGGCAGGCTTCGATCTGCTCTAATAACAGGTTGTGGTTCGTCAGTTCCGGATGAATTAACTCCGGAAATTTCTTTGACGGATAATAGAGCCATCCGTGGTGGCACCTTGCAAAACAGGTGATTGAATCTACATTTGCTTTCACTAAGGTGTCCGCAAATTCTTCTTTATTGAAGTCTTTTCCTACTTCTGGTATATATTCACTGGTATGGAAGTCTAAATGAATTTGTCTGTATCTGATATTTCCCACGTACCATTCCTCCTGATGTTTTCTGCCCTTATTGATCTGGTTTCCTATATAGCCGGGCATATATTTAGAATTATATCTGATTATTCAGCCATGTGCAATGCTATTCTTTTACTGCTCCTGCTGACAAACCGCTCTCTACTTTTTCCTGGAATAACAGGTATAAAACAAGCGGTACAACTACGGTGATAACAATCGCTGCCATTAAAAGTCCATGTTCACTTCCACGCTCGCCGTTGAAATTCAGCAGACCTAAGGCGATTGGTTTTAAATTTTTATCATTGATGAACAACAGAGGGAATAAAATGTTGTTCCATGCGCCAAGGAAGTTGAAAATGGAAATTGTGGACAGTGCCGGTACTGATAACGGAAGCATAACCTTGCGGTAAATCTGGAAATAAGTAGCACCGTCAATTAATGCAGCCTCTTCAAGGGATTTGTTAACTCCCTTCATAAAGTTTGTAGTTACGATAATACTGAATGGAAGGTTAAATGCAACATAGATCATAATCAGTGCCGGTATATTATTTTTCAGGTTCAATGCTCCGATAATATAAGAAACCGGAACCAGTACCGTATGCACAGGAATCATCATACCTACCATAAAGAATACACTTAAAAATCCGTTAATTTTAAAATCAAATCTGGAAAGCATAAATGCTGCCATGGATGCCACAATTGCCAATACGATAACCGTAGCACCTGCCTGAATAATACTGTTCAGGAAATACTGGCCCATGTTGGCACCGTTCCATGCATCTACGTAGTTTTTCCACTGGAATACTTCCGGAAGCGCAAATGGCTTGGAGAAGATTTCTACTTTTGTTTTTACAGAAGACAACAAGGTGAAAACCATTGGCATTGCAAACATTATGGCATTTGCAATCAGGAATAAATACATTACCACGGTACCCACTGTTATTTTTTTACGTTCTTTTTTCACTTTGTTTTTCATGGTATACCTCCTAGTTCTCTTTGCTGCTCATAAGTTTATTACTGATTAAAGTACCGCCCAGACAGATGACCAGTATGATAATACCGATTGCACTGCCAAGTCCGTAATGACTGTATTTGAACGCTTCGTTGTACATCAGCGTTGTGGGCAGATTGGTAAGTCCGTTTGGTCCGCCGCCGGTCATAGCAAATACCAGGTCGAATACTTTTACAGATCCGATGATATCCAATAAGATACACATAGAAATGGTTGGTTTCATCATTGGTACTGTAATTTTAAAGAACTGCTGTATTTTTGTAGCACCGTCAATGGATGCCGCTTCATACAGATCTTCCGGTATGGTAGTCAGACCGGCAAGTAATATAACCATGAAATATCCAACGCCCGCCCAGATATTAACGAATACGATTACGTTCATTGCAGATGCAGGGTTAACCAGCCAAGGGGTAACCAGATCGGTAAGTCCTACTACTTTTAATAATGCATTGAAGGATCCTGTTGGCATAAATACAAAATACCACATCAGACCTACTGCCGTTAAAGGGAATACGGTCGGTACAAAGAATAAAGCCTTAAACACACGGTATCCCTTACATTTTGTGTTAATTGCCACAGCCATTAAAAGCGCAATCGGCGTATGGAAGATTACACTGAATACTACCATTTTTAACATGTTCTTAAGTGCAAGAATAAAATCGGGATTCTTAAATGCATTTGCATAGTTCTGGAATCCTACGAACTTCAGTTCTGATCCTGCAATTCCGCTCCATTCAATAAAGGAAAAATACACTGCTCCGATTAATGGGATAATCTGAAACAGAAGGTAAATCACTAATGCAGGAACGATAAATAGAAAGATATAAAATTTGGTCTTCTTACTTTTTAGTTTCATTCGTATCTTTGTCCTCCTTTTAGACAAAAAATTTCACAATTCAATTTAAAGCACACCGCATCAGTGTGGTATCATTAACATACTCAAAAGTGAATTGTGAAATTTTTTATATACTGCCGGAGAAATACCCCGGCAGCATCTGAATTTATGAATTTAATTTACTGACTGATACCCCGCACTATTTTGCGTTATTGTCAATTTCGCTCTGAATCTCCTGTGCAGCTGCATCCGCTGTTGCACCTGTAAACATACTTACAATAGAGTTTCTGGTTCTGTCCTGCATAGATGTTAATGGATCAAAATCGAAAATGTCAACGCCGATACCGGTAGAGGTTCCACCTAATTTTACATTTTCAACAAATAATGGTGAGCATTTGCTTTCATCAAGATCAATATCTGTTCTTGGGATTAAGAAAGCAGCTTCTTCTGCATATCTCTTAGCAGCGTCTTTATTTGTCAGCATTTTTAATAATTCAATTGTCAGGTCTAATTCTTTTCCCTGTAATTTGCCGTTAACCATATATGGGCTTAATGTCTGCATATCTTCGTTTTTAAATTCCTCTTTCTCTTCGAAATATGGGAATTTTGCAACTTTAATGCTGTCAGTTACAGGTGTTTTTTCTTTATCTGTGAATACTCCAATGTTCCAGGGTCCTGTGATAACCATTGCTGCTTCACCCTGCTGGAACTGTGTCATAGCGATATCATCTGTGATACCTGCTGCACTTGCATCAAATGCACCTAAGTCGATTAAGTCTTTTTCTTTCTGTAAGGTTTCAACAACGTCACTGTCTGTCCATTTCTTTTCACGGTTTCCAAGCAGTTTCGCTGCTTCTGTTCCTAACCATTTGTAGAAGATCTGGTCATGTAAATGTCCTGCCATGTAAGTGCTCTGAGCTCCCATAGCAATCGGGATTACACCGCTGTCTTTTAATTTTGTGATAGCATCTGTAAATTCTGTCCATGTTTCAGGGAATTTATCAACGCCTGCTGCTTTGAATAAGTCTTCGTTATAGTATACACCGATCAGTCCGGATTCCATTGGTACTGCGTAAGTTCCTTCCTGTCCCGGTACCTGGTAGTATGCAAGGGAACCTTCTGTAAATCCGCCGCCCCATTCTTTATCTTCATCTAAATACGGCTGAAGATTTAAGATCATGCCGTTATCAATATACTCAGAAAGGTTTGCAACACCCTGGATTCTGAAGATATTTGCCATCGTTCCGGATGCAATATCTGTTGAGAGAATATTGTTAAATGCAGATTCATCACTCTGGGAATCATCTACGATCGTAACTTCTGGATGTTTTTCCTTGAACTCATTGATGATATCGTTATAGATATTAACCTGAGTTGTAGTTCCTGCCATTCTGGTCAGAAGACGGATCGTAACTTTTTCACCATCACCGGATCCTTCTGATTTTGCTGCATCTGTTCCATCAGCTGCTTTTGTTTCTCCAGCTGCCTGTGTTTCTTTCGTGTCGGATGAACTGCCGCATCCAGCCAAAGCTCCAACGCACATTGCACTTGCCAGTAATAATGCTGTTACTTTTTTCATTCTCATTGCTTCTTCTCCTCCGTTTTTTATATTTTTTTAAGTTTTATTTCTTAAGTCTTAATCATTATAAAAAATTTTCCGGTAAATTAGAATGGTCATTTTCTATTTTTTTTGTACATTTTGCATTTCATTTACAAAAAGCATATTCCTTACGTAGACTTTTTGTCTAAAATAATATAATATAAGGAAGATAATAGGAGATACTAAAAATCTCTTTATTTATAGGAAAGGAAATTTTAAATGAATAAGAAAAAATCTGCTTCGATACAATCTAAATTTTTTCTGAGCAGTGCCGGCATTGCCATTGCATTTATGGTTGTTTTGCTTCTGAGTACTTCCTTTATTTTTTATAAACATTTTATCAGTTTGGAAGCAAACTCTGCTCTGCGCCAGTTAGATTATATTTCTTCTCAGCTTGATTATTATCTGACATCTACTAAAAATTATTCGAAAACAATCATAATCGATAATACGGTGCAGTCTCTGATGCGAAAATACAAAGACAACCGTACTGGCTTTAATGCGGATGATAAGAGAAATATAACCGGACAAATCAACCGTATTGTGCAGGCAACTCCTTTTATACACGCAGTTACGATATATTCCTCGGATAAGGATATGGTAGCTACTACGGAGATTTACCCTTATGATACGACTCTGGAAGGCGTTCCTGTGGATTCCGAAGCAGTCTGGGTACTGCGCACAAAGCATCCCCAGACAAACCGTTATCAAAATATAGCCGCAGTCTCTTTAGTCCGTCCTTTTTACCATTACCAGACTGCTGACCTGTTGGGTTACATCGAGATATCCATTCCGGAACATACGATTTCCCAGATATATCGGGATAAGGTCACGGGAACGAACCACATATTTATGGCTGATGAAACAGGCAAAGTGCGAAGTTCCGATAATTCCATCAGCCTTGGCTCCCAGTATGATTCATTTTCTTTATTAAAGCCCACTACCGGTGATGAATCCAGATTTACGTCCCATTCCATTATACTATATAAGTATTTCCCAACCCTGGACTGGTATATTATAAACGAAATCAACCTGCTGGATTTTATCAAGCCAACTATGTTTTTATTTTTTATCACCATGATGATCACACTGGTATGTATCGCAGTGTGTATCTACGTATCCCACAAAGTTTCCCATACAATCAGTTCCCCCATCGACCATCTGATTCATCACACCCGGACGATTAAGGAGGGAATCTGGACACCCGTACAGGAAGAATGCAGCGATACAGAAATCGGTGAGTTATTCAAAGCTTTTAACAGCATGATTACGGCCCAGGAAAAATTAAAAAATGACCTGCTGGAATCTCAGAAAATGAAAACAAAGATTTCTCTGGATCTGCTGCAGCAGCAGGTAAATCCGCACTTTCTATATAACACCCTGGATAACATCTGTTCTCTTGCTGAAATAGATGAAAAAGAGACATTGATTGATATTGTTATGAATTTATCAACTTTTTACCGGGAAGGCTTGAGTAATGGTAAGTTTTACATTACAATAAAAGAAGAGCTGGAAATTACAGAAGCCTATCTGCACATTATGCAGGTACGGTACTTCAACAAATTTGACTACTATATTCACTGTCCCATATCCCTGTACGAATATCCCTGCCTGAAGCTGCTTTTGCAGCCCATTGTGGAAAACAGTATTTATCACGGTATCAAGGAGCTTGAATATAAAGGTATCCTGGAAATCATGGTCACAGAATATACTGATGCTATTCGAATTGTTGTACAGGATAACGGCATTGGTTTTTCGAAAGAAGCTTATGACCAGATATGGCAGGCAGGGAGCGACCACTTTGGCATCAAAAACATCCATCAGCGTATCCAGCTATATTATGGAACGGAATATGGTCTGGAAATCGCCAATCGTCCCGAGGGTGGCTGTATCACAACAATTACAATTGGAAAGGAGGCCGCAAATCAAAATGGCCTTAAATCTTCTGATCGCTGACGATGAATATTTCATCCGGCAGCGTTTAAAAAAAATAATTCCATGGACTGCTCTGAATCTGAACTTTATTGGTGAGGCTGAAAATGGAATAGAAGTCATGGAACTGCTGGAGCAACATCCGGTGGATATCATCATACTGGATATTAAAATGCCTAAAATGACCGGGATCCAGGCAGCGGAACAAATTCATGAGGATTATCCCCAGACAAAAATAATCATTTTATCCGGCTATAATGACTTTGAATATGCCCGGACAGCTATGCGGTATGGCGTCACCGACTATCTGCTAAAACCGGTGGACACCCTGGTGCTGAAAAGTACCCTGGAGGACTGTATAGAAAAAATTGCCCTCTCCAAAAAACAGCACCGCCAGATTGAAAAGCTCAATCATTATGAAAAATGTACTGCTCTGACAAATGTGCAGAACGGCTCTCTGGATATTCAGGCGCTTTATACGGATTATCCGGAATTTTTACAGATTACCCATGCACTCTATATCGGGGCTTTTGTTTTTGAGGATACCGAGGTGGCGGTACATCGGTTGATCACTGCTCTAAGGCTGGAAGGTTTCCAGTGTGAATATACCCAGGAAGCGGAATACATTTATGTGCTGCAGATCTTTTTTACAGCCAGGCAGGCTTCCCATCATATCGGCAGCGTGTTAACAGAATTTGTGGAGAAGGAAAAACATTTTGTGTTTTTAAGCGTAGGTAATTTATTTGGTTTAACCGAAAGCTGGAATCCATATTTTAAACGGGTTCTCCGTGGCTTGAGCCAACGCTATTTTTCGTCCGGTTCAAACCTGCTTCTGGAGTATGCCGCCACCCGGGAACCTGATTATTCCATTGATCTGCCTAAAATCAGACAGAACATTACCTTACATCTCAACGGGAAGGACGAGAAGACATTTTCCGATTACATTGAAGAGTTATTTTCATCCATTGAGAAAAAGCACAGTGTGGACTATCTGTATCTGATCGTAACGGAATTATTTATGACTTTCCATATATATTATCACATACTGGAGAATACACCCACTAATATAAATGAATTTATTTCTTCTATACTGGATGAAGAGTATACACTGGAAAGTTTAAAAAATACGGCAATCCATTACGGGCTGCAATGCATTCAGCAAAATGACACCTCTCCTTCTGATGTGGCACTGAGCAAAAAACTGATGTCCTATATTGATGAACACTACCGTAACCAGGATCTATCCGTAGCTCAGATCGGGGATATCTTTCAGTTAAATCCCTCTTATATGGGCAGCGTGTTTAAGAAAGTAAACGATATCTCCATACTTCAATATATTACAAATGTTCGTATGGAGGCCTCAAAACGGCTTTTAGAATCCAATCAATATAAAATTTCTGAAATAGCGGAGCAGGTGGGATATTCGGATGTCTTTTACTTCAGTAAACGTTTCAAAAAATCTTACGGATACTCTCCAAAAGATTATGCACTTCGTAATAAAAATTGAAATAATCTTTATGTTATAAAAATATTTATATGCGTAGCATATACGCAGGATGGGAGATTTATATGAAAAAGAAATTAATGGCAGTACTCTTAGCGCTATCAATCACTATTCCGATCGCTCTACCTACGAACCAAGTTACTGCACTGGCAGCAGAAACATCGTTGTCAGCGAATACGGCGCAGGATTATCAAAATCAGAAGAATCAAGCAGCAATAGCAGGATTTCCGGAAACTGAAACAGTAGAAAGCGGGAGCAATACACCTAGTCCGACGGAATCTGTAAATGCAAATCCTGAAACTTCAGATGAATCGGACTCTAACTCGAATAACCAGACCTCTTCTTCCGAATCTGAAACACCTCTGACCCAAATAAAAGAGGAAACAGAAATTACCGAACCGGGTATGACAGAAACAGAAATTACAGTATGTGACATTACAGAAAAAGAAACGGAACCTCTTACAAAACCTGAAGAAGAATCTGAGGATATATCATTCGGATCAAAACAGCAACGTGGGAAAGCAAACCAAACGGAAGTATCCTCTTCCGATAAAGTAAATACAAAAAATACTTCGTACACCATAACCTACATATTAAATGGCGGAAAAAATGCACAGGGAAATCCTGCTTCCTATTTGACATCACAAAATGTAACATTAAGAACTCCTTCCCGTAACGGGTATTCCTTTTCCGGATGGTTTCTGGATAAACAATACAAAAAGCAAATCAAAAATATTACAGCCGGAACCAGCGGTAACATTTCGATATATGCGAAGTGGAAAAAGCTGAAAGAATATGCCCCAAAATCCAATTCAGCACGAATCACAAGCTGTAAAGGCAGCGGTGTGGATAAAATTTACATTAAAGCCAAAATCAACAAACGGATCAAAAGCACAGATTCCTACTACTATCTCGTTACCGTGGATCCGAGTTCCGGTAAGATTTTAAAAAGAGCTGCAAAATCAACAAAGAAAACCTCCGTAAGCTTTACCCTGAATACTGCCGAACCCAATAAAGGATATATTATGGCTAAATACGCCATTGCAGTCAAACAGAAAAAAGGATATAAAGTGATCAGCAGTTCCAAATATGTAACGAGTCCCGAAAACACTGCCCAAAACCGACATGCCTATGAAACCGGTAAAACCAAAAAAGGGATACAGTTTACAACTACTCAGGATGTAGAAAGAGTTGATGCCAAGAACACATTTCTAAACTTATACGCATCCACTATTTTATCGAATCCGGATACGACTTATAAATATAACGGAAAAACTTATCGATTTAACAGTTTAAGGGGATATGAAATTGCAGTATCGGAATTTAACTCAAAGGGCATTAATGTAACCTTACAGTTAGGCCTGGATTGGGGAGACGGAAGTTATCAGGATTTGATTGCTCCTGAAGCAAGAAGTAAAGGACATATCCTATACACCTGGAATACTTCCAACAAAGCAGCAAGAGAAAAAATGGAAGCAATCTTCAGTTTCCTTGCCTCAAAATTCAGCACCAGTGAATGCCATGTATCCAACTGGGTTTTAGGTAATGAAGTAAATTCCTGCAATCTTTGGAACTATAAAGGAAGTATGAGCAAGAATAAATTTATCAATTCTTACTCTTATGCTTTCCGTTCCCTATATAATGCGGCAAAAAGCAACTGGAATAATTCCAAAGTATTCATCTGTCTGGATCATTGCTGGAATACCGCCGATGCAGGTTATACGGCAAAAGACTTTATGAATTCCTTTGCTAAGAAAATAAAAAGTATGCAGAGCGGAATTGATTGGAATGTGGCATTTCACGCCTATCCGGCTCCGTTAACCAGTCCTGATTTCTGGAATAACAGTGCTATTTCTTCCAAAGAAGATTCACCTTATGTCACGATGGAAAATATACAGGTATTAACCAATTACGTTAAAAAGCACTATGGCTCAAATACCCGTATTATCTTATCCGAACAGGGATTCAGTTCCTCAAAAGGAGAAGACGTACAGGCAGCAGCAATCGCATACGGATACTACAAAGCGGCATGTAATCCGATGATCGATTCCTTTATCATAAGAAGTTATGCTGACGAACCCGGTGAAACAGCACAGGGTCTGTATATGGGCATCAGCGGTAAAAAAGCATATAATGTGTTCAAATACATGGACACCAAAAATTCCGGTAAGTATACCAACAAATATTTGAAAACCATTGGTAAATCCAGTTGGAAGAAGGCCGTTCCCGGCTACACACCCAACAGGATCTATAAAATGTACCGTAAATAAATCTCCATGCCAGCAGACTTTTAAGCTAGAGCGTGTTTGAAAATTCATCCCCGCCATCTGCACGCCCCACTTTGCGGCATATTTGCCCCGAATTCAGGTTACATAGCCCGCTATGTGCCCTTCATTCGGGACAGATCATGCAGTTTTCCTATTCTCTTACATTGATATACTTTTAGGTATCTTCAGGATATCTTCCATTGCCATCTCTGTGAATTCTGCTATCTCCTGTATGGTTTTCCCGGCACGAATCATGTTTTCTGCGATCTTAATCTGCTTTCTGTGTTCGCCTTCCACAATACCTTTCTCCAACCCTTCCTCAAATATAATTTTCTCTACTTTCAACATACGAATTTCCCTCCTTATCTCTTCTGCCAGCTGACTGCTTATAATCTTATCAGCGAAAGTCAGCAGTCCCGCCATATTAAACGTTCGGTCGTTTTCATCTTCTATTTCTTTTGCTAACAGGATGATCTCTTTTAGAAGAACTTGCTTATCTTCTTTTCCTTTTACTGTCAATGGTAATATAATCATTTGCATTTTTTCATCATCTGTCAGTTTTTCAAGGCATTTTATTTTCTTCTTTATATTTTCAAAAATACGGTCTGTGTCTAAGCCGCATAAAAATGCCTGCTCAATTTTAAAAGTGAGGCATCCAATATCCAGAACATCGTTTGCCTGTTCCACATCGGAGGTATACAAGATTAAAACCCGTATTTTCACCCCCATCCATCCCTTTCCCAGCCTTTTTAATATTCTGCAGACATAGTCCAGATAACCTAAAATATCATCATTTAAAAATTTACTTTCATAATCTACCAGCACAATGCTGTTATCTTCCAGCAAAAACAAATTATCCAATCTCAGTTCATTAACCTGAATGCCAGGCAGATTGGTTGGCAGTACCTCAATAATCTTCGGTAAATCAATTCCGTAAACAGAAAATGATTTCTCTTTTAGTGACTCAGCAAAAATTTTAGATAAAATATCTTTGTTTTGATACGCAATTCCTTCCAGCGACAGCACTCTCCTTCACGTGCAAATGTACCATTATACATATATTACATGAAAAAGAGAATAACTTTTAAATATATACGTATCATCATACTTTGCTTAACAAATAGGGGTTTTTGATTTGAATAAATCAGAAGTTTACACAGAAAATGAAAAATCATTAAATACACATAAATAGATCGGGTGAATCTCTTATTATTTTTTAATATAACATAACTGTAAGAATAATGCAAGGGTTTATTCTACTAGTAGTCTAATCGGTTATAAAACACTATATTTGGGTTTTGCTGATTAAGGACGCTTTGTAAATGATAGGTAGTGTACGGAAAGCGAAGGGGGCGGATCAGGAGAGGTATTTGGAAGGCTTAACGCAGATCTGGCATTTTCTAACCTTCCCGAAGAGCTTTTTGGCGGCCCGCGGGTATTCGCTCCGAAATCCTGATGCATTTCGCAGCTCAGTACCCGCTTAGTATCCGATGGGAGCCAGTCGAAT
>OKVW01000185.1_pt1 | contig 41472 bp, 40 predicted proteins | sample 1606991 | NCBI WGS metagenome assembly OKVW01 (sample SAMN03281021, study PRJEB24777) | human gut metagenome | isolation source: fecal sample PR177 from 1 month old male Malay infant, vaginal delivered... | reverse complement strand
ATAGACTGAAAAATGGCCTTGCGGGAAAGAAACCCGGTATTGGGTGAGTTGCGCCACGGAAAGAAGGTCTTTGTCGCTACAACGATCTCGTCGCGTCTGGCCATCTCTCTCAGCGCTTTTCCTGTAATTTCTTCTGAACTACCGCCCGAGTAGATATTCGCGGTATCAAAAAAATTAATGCCGGCTTCAAGCGCCTGACGAATGAGCGGTCGTGACGCCTTTTCATCCAGGGACCAGGGTTGAGGCAAACGTTCAGGTTCGCCATAACTCATACAACCGAGACAAAGACGGGAGACTTTCAACCCGCTACGACCCAGATTCACATACTTCATTCGGTGTTCCTTCTTTTATTGCCAGCAATTATGTATGTGACAGGGTATTGCACTGGTATGAAGGGAACCAGCATGCGCCATTGAATGGTGTTATGAGTTTTTTTCACAAGTAGACAACATTCTCATACGCCAGCCTAGGTCCAAAGTCGGTATAGCGTTCGCGGATAATATTGAGTGCGTACCGGGCAAGACCATCAGGCAGCTGGTTATTGCTGGGTTATCCACGACGGCGGTTAGGCATACTCAGTGGGCCTGATTGATTGTAACGCGAGAGAAGGCGTCGGCACTGGCGATCGGGAATACCCAGGCGCTGCGCGGCCATCTGAGTGGTCAGACGCCGGTCGACAACGTCATGAATGATTTAGAGTCGGTTAACTTCATCCAAAGTAAAAATGCCGGTGCATGATCCGTCATCAGAATCCTTTGATTGGGAAACTATCTTTGAAAGCAGTGATCGCTGTGGTAAGACTGTAGCGCGGACATGTCTATTTGGTCAGAGACGGACATCTCAATTTAGCTACTACAACATGAGTGCGCATAATGTGATCAGGGATTATGTTAAAAATGACCCTGCGATAATAACCCCGCAGGGTCATCTTTTACATAATCCCCATTATGCGCAACTGCATTATGCGAAAACCATTTTTCGTTGGTCAATTTTTTTTGAGGACAGATCGTGGTCGAAAAAACATATAGCACAAATTGCCAACCCTGATAAAAAACATTTTTACATTATTATCAATTTAGCAAAAAGTGCTTTTCTTCCCACTACAGCACATCATTTTTTATTTTTTATCCTCAATTCCGCGGTCATTTATTCATTATTTCCCCACTACAGCACATTAGTTCCCCGCTACAGCACATCAAAATCCCGCCTTATTCATGGTAATTGACTCTGCCGCCAATCATGGTTTATATAACATATTGATTTATAATTGTTTTAATTTTTTGGTATTTGTCAATACATTACCTTGTTTTTTATTTATTGAATTGGTTGCTGCTTTTTGATCTACTCCACTCATTGATTTCTGGAGAGTATTCAGATGCACGCATATGACGCCGACGACCCCCGTGTGAGTGATACGGGGGTAATACCAGACGACGCTGAATTACCATTTTCTGCTGAACTGGTAATAGAGGGTTTTGACGGGAGTGGATTTCATCTGCGAGTAGGTGACTATTATTACTGTGCAAAAAACGCAGCCGATTTAATAATTTTTTGTATTGATTTTTTCGAGGGTGGGAATAGTGACTGTTATCGTTGACACAATTTCGTTTTCGTTTCAGATTTCTGCTCTGAGAGATTTAGGCGATTTTTATTTTTCTCGGCCTGTTGGGTTCGGTCCGTGGCCGGTTCAGCCAGAATCTGGTGATAAAATTCATTATCAGGAGTTGTGCTGCACTGCTCTGGAGGACCGCATGAGGTTCATTTTCAGCGATTTTTTCGCTATGTCGTTATCACCAGCTACTGGTCGGGGGAGATTGGGGTATTTCGATCATTGCCGAATAACTGATTTGTCTGGGGTTGTTGAATTCGGCTATCTGGCGTTTGGTGGAAATAGGGATACCGCGCACTGTTATCTGAATGGCCACGCCTGTAAAGAATTTTTCGAGAAAAAACAGCCAATTGAACTGCACAATTTTTTAGTCGAAATTCTCCGGGTTAATTGTTTGAATCGTCTGGATCTGGCCTACGATGATTATTCAGGTGCAACTGGTTTTGACTCTGTTATTGCGGCGTATGATGGTGACGCGTTTTACTGCGGGAAAGGCCCCAGACCGAAAATGACTACAATTCAATCGAGAACAGGAAAAATTCTCGGTGGAACAACGATTTACATCGGCTCGCGCCAGTCTCAGGTTTATTGGCGATCCTACGACAAAAATGCCGAGCAGGGGATTATTCAGCCTGAAACGCCGTGGTGGCGGCATGAGGCCGAGCTAAAAAGAATAAGCGTAGATTTATTGTTAGATATTTCAGCGGCTTATGCCGGTTGCAACGATTTTGCTCGCACACTGGCTGATTCTGAGCCTGTTCGTGTTCGTACAAAAATTGAAAAAACTGCTGCTAGTCTGGATTCTCAGATTCGTTGGGGGCGTAGATTAATAGGCAAAACGCTCCGCTCTCTAATAGATCATTTTGATGCTCCTACGGCTCTGGCGCTACTAACTGCTGGAGAACGTGGTCGCCTGCACCTGACCCCAGGTGAAATTTCTGTCTATCGAACGGCGTTGCAAATTTGATTAACTAATGAGGTAGTAAAAATGACAATTTTAATTCGTGGAAAATTTCTCGGTGCTCGCAATAGGGAATTCACTAATTCGCAGGGCAATTATTCGTTTTATGAGATCGGGGTTGAAAATTCCCGCCCTGACGGGTGGGGTGGTTCACAGTCGGTTCAGACCGCTATACGAGTGCCTAAAAAATTAATTGATTCTGGAATTCTCAATAAAATCTCCTCATTGCAGGGAAAAAATGTTGAAATTCCAATTTGGGCGGATGCCTATGTTGGGAAAAACGGCGCTGCGATAAATTTTTTCCTTGAAAGCGATCAAATCACAGAAATTAAATAGGAGTTTGATCATGGATCCTGCAATCTCTTTTCTGTGCAAACTGTTCCTGGCTGTATTTGCTGTGGCTGCGGCAATAAAATATTATTTTTTGCCGGTATTCCTCTCATGAAAATTGTTTTCGAGGATTCAGATTTTTATTCGCTAGAGGTTATAGAGATAGCAAAACAATTTTTGCTCTATTTCGACCGTTGCGATAACTGTGGCTGTGAGGGTTGCTCAGAATGCAATTTTCTTGGTGTTATTCAGATCAGAAATCTTGATGGCACGGAGTGTTTTGATGAATGAATATTCCTTTACGCTCCTGATTCTAATATTGATGATGGTCTTTGTGTTGATTCTCGTTTGGTCAGGAGTCGATCTCAGAGATATGAGTGCCTGTAAGGGGGGAAACTTTGACTGACTACTCTGAGTTTTTGCCATTTTATTATTTTGCGCTGTCCAGCGTTCTGGGTCTGTGGTTGGCGGCGCATTCAATCGGCGTGATTCTGCGCCTCGCGCGATTCGGCTAAAAAACCGAATTATGTTTTTAAATATCCGTGGAGTTATACAAATGAATAAGGTTTTTTCACTGTCCGTTCTGTCTGGCGCTATTCTGGCCCCGGCCGCGAGTTTTGCCGCCGAGGGGGATGTTGACCTCTCCAGTCTCACTGACTCCTTTTCTGTCGCACCTGTGACTACTGGCGTATTGGCGATTGCTGGAGCCCTGCTGGGCCTGTACGCCATGATGCGCGGCGCGAAAATCATTTTGGCCCTAGTTCGTGGTGGTAGCAACTAAAAAAATCAGGAGGGGTATTCCCCTCCTTATTGAGGTGATTATGGGCTGGGAAATGGTTTTTTTCATCTGGGGTCTGGTCTCGGCGTGGGCGATAATTGTCGGACTGAGGGGATTATGAAAAAAATTATTCTGGTTATTTTTTTAATAATCCTCCCAATTTCAACTGGTTATGCATTTCTGCCATTGCTAATCGCAGGCGCCAATTTTGCGGGTGCAGCTGCTTTGCGCACCGCCATCTCTCGCGGTGCGGCTCAACTCGCTGTTAGTGCTGCGGAGAGGCAGGTACTTGAGAATGCAACAAAAACAGCGTTAAATCAGTCAGTTAAGCGGTTGATTGCAATGTCGCCAAACCCTACAAAATTTCAGCTGGCCACTGGTGCAATAACCTGGGCGGGGCTGGGCTCGGCACTGCTCGATCTGGGCGATGAGATTTTTGGTGTTGACCAGAGTGCGGGTGTGTCCTCCGGGAATTCTGCTGATAACGGTCGAAAATTTTATGTTGGAGCCGGTTCAGGCGGAACAAAGCCCTATTTTTCAGGCGATTATCCAGAAAATTTGATTTATTCGGCGTATCGGTATCAGTCCTCTAATGGTCTCCTGCCCTGTAATAGCGCCAGTGGCTGCACGTATTCAGCCGGTTTTTCTGTTCTGAGTTCCAGCACTGGTTCGAGCGGCTCTACAACCTATCAGATCCAATACCAGAATTCGTATTCGACCAGCTCGGGTTCTACAGTCACGGTAGACCGAACGGCTAGCTATACGGTCCTGTCTAACGCCGATTATGATTCGTCTATCACGCCGCAATCAGCTGATATCACGGCTGAACAGGAGGAGACGGCCAAAAATACCCCGCTGAATCCTCAACGGCTGGCCGATGTCGCCAATGCGCTGTTGCTGGATGCTGCCAGTCAGTCAGATTATGCGGGGATTCCGGTGTCCAGTTCCAATCCGCTCGTAACAGCGGCGGATTTCACGGAGGCATTGAGTGCTGTCGGGCGAACTGAGCCTACTAACGCCGAGTGGACCACGCCATGGGAGGATCTGGAGACAACCAGTGATACAGACACTGACACTGGCACAGATACTGGAACAGGGGGAGGGACTGATTCGGGGGCAGGTAGTGAGACTGCTACCGAGCCAACGCTCGATAGTCCTCCTGACGGAAAAACTATTTTGTCGCCTCTGTTAAATATATTCCCAGCCGATTGGGGTAATTTTTCGGTTGGTTCACGTGATGCAGCCTGTCCTGTCGCCGAGTTCGAGATATGGGATAAAAATTTCGTTATCGATTCTCATTGTGGGTTGATTGAACAGAATCGCGAACTGATAAAAATAATTTTTCTGATTGTCTGGACGTTCTCTGCATTTCGTCGGGTAATGTCCGCATGATGGGGGTTGATTGATATGCTGGCTGCAATCTATACCGCACTGGGTTTTTTGCTCCGCTCCGTTGTTATAAAATTTGTTTTTTTGTTTGGGCTTTTTTATATCGTTCAGGAATTCACACCTGTCTTGATTGATTTAATTGATGTCAGTCCGTTACCTGTGGCTGAATTGTTCGCTCAATTACCTGATCCTGTCTGGTTTTGGCTGAATTTATTCCAGATTCCTACAGGTATTTCAATGATGGTGTCTGCAATTATTACTAGATTTATAATTCGTCGAATTCCGGTTATTGGATAGCGGGGCGGTTATGGCAATTTCTGCATATGTCGGTGTTCCGGGGAGTGGAAAAAGTTTTGAGGTTGTCCGCAGTGTAATAATTCCCGCCGTTGCTCAGGGACGTAGGGTTGTATCTAATATATACGGCCTGAATGCTGAAAAAATTTATGACTATGTCCGTGATAATTATAAAAACGCTGAGATTGGCGAAGTTTTGCTTGTTACAAATGAGCAGGTTCAGGACGAAAATTTTTTCCCCTATAAAAATTCAGATTTAGATGGGGTGAAAACATATTGCCAGCCGGGGGATCTGATTTGTGTCGACGAGGCCTGGCGTATCTGGGCCTCGGACTCTAAAATGCCTAAAAATCATAAATCATTTTTGGCAGAACATCGCCATTTTGTTCATCCTGAAACTGGGGTGACCTGCGATTTGGTTGTTGCGAATCAGTCAATTACTAATCTTCCTCGGTTTATTCGAGACAGAATAGAAATAACATTCAAAATGACTAAATTGAAAATGCTGGGCCTTAACTCCAGTTATCGCGTTGAAATTTATTCAGGTGCAAAACTGTTTAAATCGGAGTTAACCAGCAAACGAAATTATAATTATGATAAAAAAATATTCCCACTCTATCAGTCCTATGATGGTAACGGTCAGGAAAAAACAGTTGATAAAAGACAAAGCATTTTTTCCTCTGGTCTACTCTGGTTTGGCATTATTTTTTTTGCGGTTGTTGGTCTCTCGGGAGTTTGGTTTTTATGGGGTTTTTTTCATGGTGACGGGTTGGGGAAAAATGTTGATGACAAAACGGATTCAGAATTGACAGCTAATAGTGCTGTTCAGGCTAAAACGAATTCGAATTCTGTTCAGGTATCTGTATCGAGGCCAGTGGTTTCCAGACAGTGGCGTGTTATCGGTGTTATCAGGGATGAGGCGGGGCGTTTTGTTGTTTTGTCTGGTGCGGATGGACGTCAGCGGGTCGAACCAGCGGCGGGTTTTACTGTTAACGGTTCTGTAATCAGTGGCATTTTAGATGGCGAGGTTGTTACGACATGGTCAGGTTCAGGGGTGCAAAAATGAAAAAAACTGTTTTTCTTTCGTCAATGCTGCTGTTTCCCTTTTTTGTGGATGCTGCCGCCTCAGGGGTGGATTTCGAACTCAAATCGACACCAGTGCCTGATGCTCTGAGCGTTTTTTATACTCAAATTCTGAAACAGCCTTTTCGTTTGTCTCCCGATGTCGTAGCAATGACTAACAAAAATGTTTCTTTTCACCTTATGCCGGAGCAGGACGCTAGAAAATTTTTTATTGATTACATGGCTGATATCGGCGTTAAATCTCAAACAAAAAATGGTGTCGATTTCTACTATGTGCCCTCTCAATCAGCAGAAAAAACAGTTTTGCCGAAATTCAGCTACACCTATAAACCCCTGTACCGGTCTGTCGATTATCTGTCATCGCAGATGAAATCATTAGCCAGTGACGGTGGTCAGTTCTCTGGAGGCGGTGAGAAAACGGCTGCTGACATGTTGGTTTTTTTCGGTACAAAATCTGAGATTAGACGTGTTTCTGAGGCGCTGCCATTGGTAGATATTCCGGCTGATGAAGTTCTGGTTTCTGGCTATGTTTATGAGGTGCAGAGTACGTCGAAAACGGGTTCAGGTCTGCAACTGGCTGTTAATTTATTGAATTCAAAACTGAATTTACAAATTGGTGGCAGTTCAGCGAGAGGGTATGATAATTTTCTGAAAATCGGCACAGGATCACTAAGTGCGCTGGTTGAACTGTTTAACACAGATTCGCGATTTACTACTGTTTCGGCCCCCACATTGCGGGCGCGTTCAGGTTCTCAGGCTGAATTTTCGGTTGGCAGTTCAACTCCTACGCTGGGAACTGTTAGTTATCAGGGGCAATCGGCCGTTCAGTCAGTGAATTACAAAGACTCGGGAATAATTTTTAAAATTTTGCCGGAGGTTCGCTTTAGTGTGATTGACCTGAATCTGTCACAGGAGCTATCTAATTTCACCACTACTGATAATGGTGTTAACGAGTCACCAACACTAATTAAACGGGCAATTTCTACTGACATCTCATTGAGAGATGGGGATATTATTCTGATTGGTGGTCTGGCCGATAACAAAAATACTGATACTAAGACGGGGTTTTCGTTGTTTCCGTTTTTGACCAGCAAGGGTAGCGATTCAACAAAAACGGATATTGTTATTGTTTTACAGGTGCGAAAAATCCGGTGACGCGCTCACCGCAGCTTGGGCGAGGAGGGCGCGTCACCGGATTTGGAGAACCGATTACTAATTTACGGCTCTGTTTATTGCCTGTATGTCTAAGCCGGATCATTATATATGAAACGCCGGTAAGTGCCAGAATGAATTCTGGTGCTGTCCGGGGTTATCATAGCAGCGAAAAAAACATTTATATTATAACAAACTGATTTTATATGAAATCCTTTCGTTCAACATAGTACAGTGTTTCGCCGCACATGGAACAATAGAACTCTCTAAAAGCTTTTGTTACATGATTTCTGCTTGATATTCTATTTGAATGGCAGTTAGAGCAATAAATTTTGTTTGTCTCGGTAATTTTATTAATTTTCATGTAGTTATGAATTGTTTTTCTGGACATCAATTCATCTAGTTTTTTTATTTTATTATAGTGGCTCCATCCAGTTACACAGAACATTGAGAAAAAAGCTGATAAAAGCAATCCGCCTGACAAGCTTCCATTAAATAACCATGACGCCATAAGTGATATTATAATTAGCATTGCAAATATACATACAAAGGCAGCAGGTAATATGGCTTTCTTTCTTAAGTGTTTGTTTTTTATGCTAAACATGGTCATCATTCCTTGCTAATTTTTTTGCTGGTTAAGTGGTTGCTTTCGAATAATATTTTATCTGAAACCTCGGACAGTGCCAGAATTCATTCTGGTGCTGTCCGGGGTTGGCCGAGCGTAGCGCTGGCAAAACATTTTTATGAGGGTACTATTCTATGCAGCAGTTTTCAAAAGTTGAGGTTTTGTCTCTATCCGCCAAAATCTGCGATCGTTGCGGGCGTCGGGCTGAACTGGCAACCTCGGAATTTCAGGAGTTTCTGTCTGTAGACCGCGTTGCAGGTTATGAATCAATTTTCGGTGACGGAGAGTGTCTGAGGCTGGATTTGTGTCAGCATTGCACAAAAACACTTTTGGGAGCGTGGATTCAATCAGGCAAAAATGCCTGATTGGGTGAACGACCCTGAGTTAGACGGGCTCAGGAAAACGAATTCATTTTGCGGTAGTTTGCCGCAATCAGGTTATGAGCCGTCGCGCTACCGCAAAAATTCCTCGTCCTATGTTGTCGCAGTTCGTAACCGCTCAGCATAATCGTTCACGAATCCATTATAGAGTCCATCGGGTGAGCAGAAAAAGTGTTTTTCTGCGTCGATCACCATTGGTGCGCATAATGTATATTATGTTAAATCGCCGATTGAGGGAATCTACGCCACATATCGCATCCACTCCTCTGTATCGCTCCTCTTCACGTGACTCGGTAAAACGCGCCTTACATCCCCGTCCATCTGGGCGGGGTTTTACGGCCCACCTGATATTTGATACCGCCTGAACTCCGCGCTAGAGAAGATTCTCTTCATCCAGAGAAATCACCTGAATGCCGGCATTACGATACGCCTGAACATCATCAGGCAGACGATCCACCACCACCGTGTCAATTCGATCTGCGGCGGTAAATTGGGCAAGCGAGGTGTTATTCAGCTTGCTGTAGTCGCAGACAATAATCACCTGACTGGCGTGTTCCACCATGCCTCGTTTCGTTTCTGCCAGCATGATATCGGCCACGCAGGCGCCGTGTTTCAGCGACAGCGAATTGGTGCCCATAAATGCTTTATCGACGTTTAGCGTGTCGAGAATGGAACGTCCGTTGATCGCCACCACGCAGTGGTATCCCTTCTTAACGATCCCCCCGAGCAGAATCGTTTGAATCGAGGGACTGGCCTCAAGCTCCCGGGCGATTTGGTAATCATTGGTAACCACCGTGACGTTCTGTCTGTCACGAATATTGCGCGCGATATGCAGCGTCGTGGTACCGGTATCCAGCACGATTATATCGCCATCCTCAACCAGCGCCGCCGCGCGCTGGCCGATCCGTTCTTTCGCGCTGAGATTGACAATTTCGCGGGCGTCCGATGCTTGTTCGAAGCTCGCTCGGGTACGAAGAACGGCTCCGCCATGCGTTCGGGTCAGCAACCCCTCCTCTTCCAGTTGGCGGAGATCGGCACGAATGGTAGCGCCAGATACATTAAAGACGTCACACATCTCAGAAACAGCAACTTTGCGTTTTTCCCTGAGAATACCGAGTAACTTCTCCTGTCTTTCTTCTGCAAACATTCTGCCTCTCTCTTTTTTACAGCTCGTTACGCGCGTAGCGGCGCTGGCTTACCTTTGCGTATCAGTCGGGTCCTACGCTGAGCGCATCCAGCCTGTCGTATAAGGCAGCGGATTGCCGATACAGCGTATCAAAAAGCTCGCAGCAGGCGTGGTAATAATCCCGCAGACGGGGATCCGGTGAGATCAGTTTGTCGAACTGCACCGTTTGCCGCACGCCGCTGGCAAAATCGGCGTACAACCCTACGCCAACCCCGGCGATAATACCGCATCCGGTGACGCCATTCTCCTGATTACGCGTAGATAATATCGGCAGATTGTACGCTGCGGCTTTGATTTCAAGCCACAGCGAGCTGCGCGCGCCGCCGCCGGAAGCGATCATTTGTTGCGGATACTGCCCGCACTTCTGCAGCTGCCGAAGATTGCGCCAGGATGCAAAGGCCACCCCTTCCAGAACTGCGCGGAATAAATGACCGCGGCGATGCTTGCGCTGCAGGCCAAAAAACTGTGCCCGCGAGTTCGTGTGTTCGGCCAGACGTTCTCCCGTCAGATAGGGAAGAAACAGCAGCCCTTCTGCCCCCGCCGGCACCGCCGCCGCTTCCTGTAAAAGCTGTGGATGCGTAATCTGGTTATCGGCAAGTGCCAGCCGCGCCCAGCGAACGGCATCGCCGCCGGCGTCGAGGATCGTAAATCCGCCCCAGGCCGCGTTGGCAAGATGAAGATTATTAACCAGCGGATGGTGTAACGGCCGCGGCGACACCACCGTCATCAGCGTCGACGTGCCGGTTGAATCAGACGCCATCCCCGGTTCATACACACCCGAGCCCAGCAGAGAGGCCGCCATATCCGACGTCCCGGCAACCACCGGGATACCCGCCGGCAGGCCCGTCAGGTCGGCTGCGCGCTGCGTCACCTGGCCGATTATGTCGCTGGAAAGTTTAAGCTCCGGGAGCTGATCGACCCGCAGACCAAACGTTTCGCAGGCTTGCGAAGACCAGCTACGGGTTTCGCTGTCCATCAGGAAATAGCACGACGCTTCGCTATAATCGGTCGCCATGGCACCGGTCAGCATGAAATTAATATAGTCCTTCGGCATTAATACTTTGGCGAGCTGCGACCAGCGATCCGGATGATTTTCGCGCCACCAGGCTAACTTGAAAGCGGGCCATGCTGCCGCAGGCGGATTATTCAAATGCGCCAGCCACTTTTCCCAACCTTCGCGCGCGTTAAAGGCGTCAACTTGCGGCTGGCTGCGCTTATCATTCCACAGCAACGCCCTATCCTCCACCAGCTCGCCACGGTCGTCCAGAAGGACGGTGCCATGCATCTGTCCGCAAGCACCAATAACCGCAATTTGCGCTGCCGTTTCAGGATAGCGGTAAAGCACCTCGCGTATACAGTCGCAGGCGGCCTGCCACCATAAAGACGGGGCCTGTTCTGACCAACCTGCACGCGGCGTGGTTTGCTCATACTCTCTTTGCGCAAAGCCGATCATCGCGCCGTCAATGCGCACAATAGCGGCGCGGGTACTGCCAGTGCCAACATCAATCGTGAGTATTTTATCTTTCATCACTAACTCCGGTGACGTCTTAAGGCGGGCCACCAGGCCCGCGGTCTCTCAGTTTAATCGGCGTTCAGCTCGGGAAAACGTTCCGGGTGCTGCTCCAGTTCAGCCAGCACCTTGGTTACCGCGCCATGGCTCATGCCAAAGCGGCGCACGCCAAGCTGGTACAGCGCACGCACCGTGGCCAGATCGCGAATGCCCCCGGCGCCTTTGATATCGATTCGGCCTTTAAGCTGGTCGGCGATGATGCTGACTTTTTCCACCGTGGCGCCGGTGGGCGCCCAGCCGGTAGAGGTTTTGACCCACTTCATCCCCACCTCTACGGCAATTTCGCACACGCGACGAATCTGCTCCTCATTAAGATAGTGCGTTTCAAGGATCACTTTGGCCGGTACCGGGGCGGCGGCTTCCACCACGCGGCGCAAATCTTCGCGCACATAGTCATAATCGCCGGAGAGCACTTTGCCGATATTCACGACCATATCCACTTCCCGAGCGCCGTCGGCAATCAGCTGCCGCACTTCCTGAACCTTGGTATCGGTGGTATGCCCACCGCCGGGAAAGCCGACCGGACCGCCAATCATCACCTCTCCCGTACCCTGCTGCGGCAGCAACGTACTGAGAAAGCGCGTCCAGCAAGGCAGTACGTGGACGGAAATAATGTTGTATCTGGCAGCCAGCTCGGCGCAGGCGCGAACATCCGCTTCGGTACTGGTGGCCTGAACTGCGCTCAGATCAACTAAACGTGCAAAACGATGGGTTGTTTCATTCATGGTCTTATCCTGTCCTTTGTTTTTAATTGCTTTCATTTAATGCTGATATTTGGCTTAAATCCATTTAAAAACGCATTAAATGAAAATAACGTGATCAAATTAGCATTTTTTTATTTTCATTTGTTTTTAATTAGCAGGCATGAAATGAACGCTACCCTTGCAGAGCGGGCGTAATCGGGCATAAACGGGCGCAAAGGCAATCTTGCATTTATTTTTGTTTGTTTTTGTTTATGCCTGAATCACGGGCGAAATAGCGTAAACCGCTGACGGAAGTGAAGCGAAATGCGTGCGCTATCACAGTGTTCGGCTGTGGATAGCTTGCCTTCGTGGGACATTCCCGAGGTCTCAACGCTCTGCGCAAGGGAAAGGTAATCTGATTATGTACTTCAGGAGAGAGCTATGTTGCCGCTGGAACGTCATCGTTTGATTGTTGAACTGCTGGGCCAACACGGCGTCATGCGGGTGAATGAGATTGCGCAAGCGACTCGGGTCTCCAGGGAAACGATTCGCCGCGATCTGAGCGAGCTGGAACGCAAAGGCATCTTAACCCGAAGTCACGGTGGAGCGCTGGCGGCGGAAAATCCGCTGCCGGCGACCCGGGCGGCGGCATCCGCCCTGCCAGTTGAAGATAGCCAGGGAAGCTTTCAGCACAGAACGCTGCTGCACAGCGAAGGCAAAATGCGCGTGGCCCGTAAAGCACTGCAGTTTCTCCAACCGGGACAGACCATTGTCCTGGACGGGAGTAGCACCAGCTGGTTTTTGGCCCGGCAGATGCCGGAGATGGCGTTGACGGTGATTACGCCCTCCATTCGCATCTTACAAACTCTGATGAGCCGACGCTCGTTGCATCTCGTCGGGCTGGGGGGCGATTTCTCCCCGACCGAAGAGTCGTTCTTCGGGGAAACCGCCTCACGAACGCTACGCGAATATGCCATTGATACGCTCTTTTTCTCCTGCCAGGGGCTGGAGCGCGATAGCGGCTTGTATGCGGGTACGCAAGCCCACGCCGCCCTGCTGAAACAGATGCTGCTGGCCGCGCGTCAGACTGTGGCTTTGGTCGACGGCAGCAAGCTGGGGCGAACAGGCGTCGCGCGTATCGGCGGACTGGGCGAGCTGGACTGTCTGGTGACTGAAAGGTTTGTCGATCCGCTGCTGGAAAAAGAGATGACCTGGCATAACGTCAGCCTGCAAATCGCCTGAGTACGCCGTCATGACGTGACGGTTAATACGCGCAATGTCGAAACGCTGCTTACCGCGGCAGGGCCAGACTTTGCCTGAATTCAGCCACCACCGGAATAAATGAGGCCTTATGCGTTATTACCTTTCTCCCTCGCTGATGTGTATGGACATGATGAAGCTGACGGAACAGCTGCGCTTTCTAAACAGCAAAGCCGACAGGCTGCATGTCGACATCATGGACGGCCACTATGTCAAAAATCTGGCGTTGTCGGCCAGCTTTGTGGCGCAGATCCGTCCCTACACTTCGCTTCCTATCGATGTCCATCTGATGGTCGAAGCGCCCGCTTCGTTTATACCGGCGCTGTTAGACGCCGGCGCAGACGCCTTCTCACTGCATCCGGAGACCATCTGCCGCGAAGCGTTCCGGGTTATCAATATGCTTCGTCAGGCGGGGAAAGAGGTGGGAATGGTGCTCAATCCCGCCACACCGGTTGAGAGCATCCAGCACTATCTGCATCTGCTCGATAAGGTGACGGTGATGACCGTCGACCCAGGCTATGCCGGTCAGCCGTTTATTCCTGAAATGCTCGCCAAAATTACGCAGCTTCATCAGCTCAAAGAGACCGGCAGCCTCCGCTTCTTGCTGGAAGTCGATGGCTCCTGTAACCGCAACACCTACCGCGCGCTGCTGGGCGCCGGCGCACAGATATTAGTGATGGGCAGCAGCGGTTTATTCCGCGCTGATATGCCGCTCGAGCTGGCCTGGGAAACCATGTCCCGCGAACTGTCCGCCGCGCTGCACTCCCCCGAGCTGGTATAGAGGAGCGAATGATGTCAGGAAAAGTCTGTGTTTTTGGTTCATTCAATTTCGACATGGTCGCCAGGGTGGATCGCTTTCCGGTACCAGGTGAGTCGTTAGTGGCCTGCGGAAGTATGACCAGCGCCGGAGGTAAAGGGGCGAACCAGGCCACCGCCGCGCTAAAAGCGGGAGCAAATGTCCACTATATCGGCAAGATTGGCAATGACACCTTCGGCCATTTTGCCCGCCGTCATCTGAAAGGCGTGGGCTTCAATGCTGTGACGCTGCTGGTCGCCGAAGAGATCCCCACCGGCAATGCGCTGATTTATGTCGCCGGTAACGATGCCGAAAACATGATTGCCGTCGATCCCGGCGCGAATATGACGGTGACCGATGATGAAATCGCCGGCTGCATTCCCGCTATCGGCTGCGCGGATGTGGTTCTGGTTCAGCTGGAGAACAATCTTTCTGCTATTGAACAGGTCATAGACGCCGGCAAACAAGCCGGGGCCCTGGTAATACTCAATCCCGCGCCCTGGCAGCCCGTTGAGCACGCCCTTCTACGCAAAGTGGATTTACTTACACCGAACGCCACGGAGGCCGGGTTAATGACCGGACGCCGGGTTGACAGTCTGACGGCCGCGGCTGAGGCCGCCGACGTGTTACATGCTCAGGGCGCGCGCAACGTCATTATCACTCTCGGCGCCAGCGGCGCCCTGCTGAGCGAGCATGGGGTGAAATCCCCTATTCCCTGCTTTCCTTCTCACCCCCGAGACACTACCGGTGCGGGCGATGCCTTCAACGGCGCGCTGGCGGCGCGGCTGGCCTGCGGGGAACCGCTACAGGCCGCAGCCCGATTCGCGGCGGCCTATGCCGCCGTCAGTGTCGAAAAGCAAGGCGCCTCATCTTTACCTGAGTACCTGGAGGCACAGGAACGGCTTCTCCGTGCCGCCGCTGATTATGAAATGGCATAAACCCTACTGTATAAAAAACATTAAGAGGATAGCTCAATGAGTACGCTAATCACGGATAAGGTCGATAACGCAGCGGTCCAAAAAGAAAAACTGGACACCAGTGCGTATTTACCCCATACCCCCTGGCTGCAATTTTTACTGGTCTGTTGCCTGTTTGCGCTATGGGGGATGGCGGGCAACCTGAATGATATTTTGATCGCCCAGTTTAAAAAGGGCTTCGATTTAACGGATACCCAGACAGCGCTGGTGCAGTCGATTTTTTTCCTCGGCTACTTTTTTGTCGCCCTGCCCGCGGCGGCGCTGATTAAGCGTTTCTCCTATAAAGCGGCGATTATTATTGGGCTGTGCCTGTACGCCCTCGGCTGCTTCCTGTTCGTTCCGGCCGCACAGATCATGACCTACGGCGCATTCCTCGCCTGCCTCGGAGTGATCGCCTGCGGACTCTCTTTTCTGGAAACGTCGGCAAACACCTACTCCAGCCTGCTGGGTCCGATTCAATCCTCCACCCAGCGTATTAACTTTTCGCAGATCTTCAACTCGCTGGGCGTGATCTCCGGCGTATTAATTGGCCAGCTGATGGTCTTTGGCGAAAACGATCCGAGTCATGAGCAACTGCTGGCGATGCCCGCCGCCGCTGCAGACGTTGCACGCCATCAGATGGTCAGTCAGGTGGTCGGGCCCTATCTGATTATCGGCTCCGTACTGGTGGTGCTGGCGCTGGTGTTCGTGTTTATTAAATTCCCGTCGTGCAAGGGCGCGCCCGCTCAACAACAGCAACTCCCGACGGAAAGCATGGGGCCAACGCTGAAACGCCTGTTTGCTATCCCGCGCTTTCGCCTCGGGATCCTGTCGCAGTTTTTGTACGTCGGCGCCCAGGTTGGCGTATGGAGCTTCACGATTCGCTTTGTGCAGCTCGTGCAGCAAGGCACCAGCGAGCACTCCGCGACTTACTGGCTGCTGGCTTCTCTGGTGATTTACGCCGTGGGAAAAACCGTGGCCACCTGGTTGATGAACCGTCTGAATCCGGCGATGCTGCTCGGAACGTTTGCCCTGGCCGCCACCGCCCTGTTACTGATTGCCGTTTTCAGCGGTTCAATGCTGGCGGTCTATGCGCTCATTCTGGTCAGCTTCTGTATGGCGCCATGCTGGCCGACGAACTTTGGTCTGGTGATCAAAGGGATGGGGAAAGATACCCAGACCGCAGGCTCGATCGTGGTGATGTCGATTATCGGCGGGGCCGTAATTCCTCTGGTGATGGGCATTATCTCGGATATGAACGGCGGCAATATGCAAATCGCCTTTATCGCTCCGCTCCTGTGCTTTGTGTATGTCGCTTTCTACGGCTTCTGGTGCGTGCGTAAGGGGGTATAACATGCGCGAACTTATCAACACGATTGCTCATATTGGCTATCAGGTCAGTGACTTAACGCGTTCGCTTGCCTTCTATGAACCGCTGGGCTTTCAGCGCCAGCAGCGGTTTAGCAAGCCATCGCCACAGGGCACTATTGAAGTTGCGTTCCTGGAAATGGCGGGCGCCGTCCTCGAGCTGTATCAGCTTCCCGCTGGAACGCCCTTTGACGCCCCTCGCTGCGGTATCGATCATCTGGCGCTGGAAGTCAGCGACCTGGATGCGGTGCAGCAGCGGCTGGCGGCGCTCGGTTATCCGCTCGATGAAGGGCCGATAGAAGAAGACAACGTGCGCTTCCTGCTTATTCGCGGCCCCGATGGCGAACGGCTCGAGTTCGATGCCTGTAAACGCTAAGCGGCAGGGCTGACCCCTTCACTCTTTTAGGCCCGGTTAACACGGGTCTAAAAGATAGCGTCCTCTGGCATTATTCACGTCGGTTTGATTCGCGGATATCTCTCCCCCACCCGGTCTCTCCTGCCCATTGTGCAATGTTACAAAATTGCTTCTGTTTTGTTGATTTTCTATTGTGAGCCATTCGGCAATTTCCTCTCCTGAATTTCCCCAGACTACTCCTACTCAATACGCGATATCAGGAGAGACACATGAACAGCACCTCCGCCGACTTCCAGAATCTGTACCAGGCCCTGAGCCACAGCGCCGCCCGCAGCCCGGATGCCCTGGCGCTGGCGTTTGAGGATCGGCGCTATCTGTACCGCGATTTTCATCTGCGGGTACAGCGGGCGATGGCGCAGCTTGATCGCGGCTGGTCGCTGCGCAAAGGCGACCGTATTCTGCTGGCCTGGGGCAATCACCCCGCTTTTTGCGAAGTCCTTTTTGCCGCGCTGGGTTTGGGCATCGAAGTGGTGCCTTTCAGCACCAAGCTTAAGCAGGCCGAAAGCGAGGCGCTGGTAGGCCATATCGCTCCCCGGGTTGTCCTGTTCGATGCGACCGTGCAGGACTGGCTGAAAAACACCCCCGACGCGCGTGCGGTTTCACTCAGCGAATGGCAGGCGCTCTGCCTTCCCGAACCGCTGACCCGCCCGCCGGTCCCGGTTAACAGCGACGATACGGCGGTGATGATGTTCACCTCCGGCACCACCGGAGAGCCTAAAGGGGCGATTATCACCCACAATAACCTGCTCTGCGCGATTGACGCCTATACGCAAAAACTGAATCTCACCGCCGCGGATAGCACCATCCTGGCGGTACCTATCTATCACATCACCGGCCTGTCGGCGCTGCTGGCGCTGTTTATTAGCCTCGGCGCGAGCATCTGGCTGCAGCATCGGTTCAATGCCCCGCAGGTGATCACCACCCTGCGCGAGCAGAACATTACCTTTCTGCACGGCTCGCCCACCATTTTTATCCTTCTTTGCCAGGCTGCGCGTGAGCAGAGCGCCAACCATCCCAGCGATTTTCCGGCATTGCGCACGATTGCCTGCGGCGCTGGCCACCTGAGCGATGGACTGATCAAGGAGTTAAAAACCCTGTTCCCGCATACCGCGATTCAGCCGATCTACGGCCTCACCGAAACGACCTCGCCTGCGACGATTTTTCCGGGCGACGTCTGGGGCAGCGATAAATGCGGCAGTTCAGGTCAGGCGATCCCGGGTCTCGCCATTACCATCCGCAACGATCGCCAGCAGCCCCTCCCCGCCGGACAAATCGGCCATATCTGGCTAAAAGGCGATGTGGTGATCCGCGAATACTGGCAGCACAGCGAGCGACGCCCGAGCTGCGATGCGCAGGGCTGGTTTTGTACCGGCGATCTGGGCTATCTCGACGACGAAGGCTGGCTGTACATCAAAGACCGCAGCAAGGACATGATCAATCGCGGCGGCGAGAAAATTTACTCACTGGAGCTGGAAAACATTCTCTCTACCTATCGGGGAGTACGGGAAGTTGCCGTCATCCCGACCCCCAGCCCGGTCTACGGCGAAGAGCCCGTGGCGTTTATCGTGCCGGATGGCCAGCATCACCTGACCAGCGAAGAGATCCTCGACTGGCTGAAGGTCAAAATCGCCCGTTTTAAGCTACCGGCGCGCATTATTTTCACCCGTGCTTTACCGCGTACCCACAACGGCAAAGTGAGCAAACAGCAGCTCAAAACGCGTCTCGCAGAATCCATCATCACGCTATCAACGGAGGATAAAAAGTGAGCAGCAAATTTATCGACGCCCATGAGGCGGCGCGGTGGGTCGCCAGCGGCGACACCGTCTGCACCGTCGGGATGACGCTTATCGGCGCGGCGGAGTCCATTTTAAGCGCCATCGAAGCGCGCTTTCTGACCGCGGGCGAACCGCGTGACCTGACGCTACTGCATGCCGCAGGGCAAAGCGATCGCCAGCGCGGTATCCAGCACTTTGCCCATCCGGGTATGGTGACCCGCCTTATCGGTTCGCACTGGGGCCTGGCGCCGCGCTGGATGGCGATGATCAACAACAACGAAGTGGAAGCCTGGTGCCTGCCGCAGGGGCAGATCGTTCATCTCTATAGCGCGATGGCCGCCGGACTGCCGGGGCGGCTTTCCCCCGTCGGTCTCGGTACCTTTGTCGATCCGCGCATAGAGGGCGGAAGGATGAACGCCCGCACCCGCGAACGACCCAATCTGATCGAGCACGTCACGTTTCGCGGCGACGAATATCTGTTTTATCCGGCTCTTCCTCTGGACGTGGTCATTGTGCGCGGCACCCATGCTGATGAAGACGGCAACCTCACGACCGATGAAGAGGTGATGAAGCTGGAAGTCCTGCACGCCGTTCTCGCCGCCAGACGCTACGGGGCGAAGGTGCTGGCGCAGGTGAAATATCGCGTAGCGAAAGGCTCGCTGCATCCGAAAAGCATCACCGTTCCCGGCAACCTGATCGACGCCATTGTGGTATGCGAAGAGCCGCAGACGGATCACCGCCAGACTTCAAGCTGGGCCTTCGACCCAGCGCTGTGCGGCGATATCCAGCTGCCCGCCGCGCAGAATGCGCCGCTGCCGCTGGACCTGCGCAAGCTTATCGGGCGGATTGCCTGCCGCTATCTGACCCCCGGCTGCGTCATCAATCTCGGCACCGGTATTCCCAATGACGTGATTGGCGCCATCATTCACGAGGAACAGCTCGGCGAGCAGGTCACCATCACCGTCGAGTCAGGGATCTACGGCGGGCAGCAGGCGGGTGGCGTGGATTTCGGTATCGGCCGTAATCTGAGCGCGATGATTAGCCACCAGGATCAAATGCTCTACTACAACGGCGCAGGGGTCGACATCACATTTATGGGCGCCGGCGAGATGGACCCGCACGGGCACGTCAATGCCACACGGCTCGGCGCATCCTGCCCCGGCGCGGGCGGTTTTATCGATATCACCCAGAATGCCCGCCACGTCGTGTTCTGCTCCTCTTTTACCGCCAAAGGGCTGGAGATCGCCTGTGAACACGGGGCGCTGCATATCCGCCGCGAAGGCGAAGTGCGTAAATTCGTCGCCGGGGTAAACCAGATTTCTTACAACGGCGAACTGGCCCGCGCCAAAGGACAAACCATGCATTACGTCACCGAACGGGCGGTTTTCGAACTGCGCCCGGAAGGACCGGTGCTGACGGAAATCGCCCCCGGCATCGATCTTGAGCGCGACATCCTGGCGCATATGGATTTTCATCCGGCGATCGCCGCGGATCTTCAGGTTATGGACAGCCGATTGTTCGCCCCGCCGCCCTGCGGTCTCGCGGAACATCTGTCCCGGAATTCATCCTCTGACTCATAAGGAACGTTGCTATGAAACTTGCCAGTAAAACCGCCATTGTCACCGGCGCCGCACGCGGTATCGGCTTTGGCATTGCCCAGGTGCTTGCGCGGGAAGGCGCGCGAGTGATTATCGCCGATCGTGATGCACACGGCGAAGCCGCCGCCGCTTCCCTGCGCGAATCGGGCGCACAGGCGCTGTTTATCAGCTGCAATATCGCTGAAAAAACGCAGGTCGAAGCCCTGTTTTCCCAGGCCGAAGAGGCGTTTGGCCCGGTAGACATTCTGGTGAATAACGCCGGAATCAACCGCGACGCCATGCTGCATAAATTAACGGAAGCGGACTGGGACACGGTTATCGACGTTAACCTGAAAGGCACTTTCCTCTGTATGCAGCAGGCCGCTATCCGCATGCGCGAGCGCGGTGCGGGCCGCATTATCAATATCGCTTCCGCCAGCTGGCTTGGCAACGTCGGGCAAACCAACTATTCGGCGTCAAAAGCCGGCGTGGTGGGAATGACCAAAACCGCCTGCCGCGAACTGGCGAAAAAAGGTGTCACGGTGAATGCCATCTGCCCGGGCTTTATCGACACCGACATGACGCGCGGCGTACCGGAAAACGTCTGGCAAATCATGATCAGCAAAATTCCCGCGGGTTACGCCGGCGAGGCGAAAGACGTCGGCGAGTGTGTGGCGTTTCTGGCGTCCGATGGCGCGCGCTATATCAATGGTGAAGTGATTAACGTCGGCGGCGGCATGGTGCTGTAAGGAGAAAAACAATGACCCAGGCTAATGATATTGTGATTGTCAGCGGCGTCCGTACCGCTATTGGCACGTTTAACGGCAGTCTTAAACATACCCATCAGCATGACCTTGGGGCCGCCGTCATTCGCGAAGCGATCGCCCGCGCCGGGATTGCGCCGCAGGATATCGACGAAACGATCGTCGGCAACGTCGGGCAAATCGCCGAAAGCGGTTTTATCGCCCGCATCTGTCAGCTGCGCGCGGGGATCCCGCAGGAGAGCACCGCCTATTCCGTTAACCGCCAATGCGGCTCCGGACTTCAGGCCCTGGCGGACGGCATGATGCAGCTGCAAAGCGGCCAGGCCGAGGTGGTCGTCGCCTGCGGCACTGAAAATATGACCCAGCTGCCCTACTACCTGCGTAAAGCGCGCGATGGCTATCGCATGGGCCACGGCGAGCTGGAAGATGGCCTGATCTCCATTCTCACCTGGCCGGAAGGCCCTTATCACAACGGCATCACCGCGGAAAACGTCGCGCAACGCTTCGGTATTACCCGCGAAGCGATGGACGATTTCGCCTGGTCGAGCCAGCAGAAGGCGCTGAAGGCGATCGCGGAGGGTCGCTTTCGCGAGCAGATCCTGGCCCTTGAGGTGCCGGACGGCAAAAAAGCGACCCGCCTGTTTGCGACCGATGAAAACCCGCGCGACACCCCGCGTGAAAAGCTCGCCACGCTGCGTCCGGCGTTTAAAGCCGACGGCGTGGTGACGGCGGCCAACTCATCTGGCATTAACGACGGCGCGGCGGCGCTGGTGATGATGACCCGCCAGCAGGCGGAAAAACGCGGCTTAACCCCGCGCATGCGCATTCGCGGCTGGGCGGTCGCCGGCTGCGGAGCGGAGATTATGGGGTTTGGTCCCTCTCCCGCCACCCGACGCCTGATGGACCGTCTCAATATAGATGTGCAGTCCATTGATTTAATTGAACTCAACGAGGCCTTCGCCGCTCAGGCGCTGGCGGTGATGAACGATCTGCGTCTCGACCCGGCCCGCGTTAACGTCAACGGCGGCGCGATCGCCCTCGGCCACCCGGTAGGCGCCAGCGGTGCGATTCTGCCGGTCAAACTGATGTATGAAATGGCGCGCAGCGGCGCACGCACTGGTCTGGTCACCATGTGCATCGGCGGCGGCCAGGGGATTTCTATGCTGTTCGAGCGCGAAGGCGCTTAGCAAAAGACGGCCCGAAGTGGGGCTTCGGGCCGGGCGTCGTTCGGGTCAGCACCCGGCGACAACCTGTGAGCTGACGAACGGGATCGTCTCGATCCCGGCAAGGCTTCTGACCACGAATACGGGGAAATAATAACCATGTCCGCAATAAATGAAAAGGCGGTAAACGGGACGCAGCTGCAACGCACCCATAAAAAAATCTACCGCCATTTGATGCCGCTGCTTATCGTGGCGTACATCATCAGCTTTATTGATCGTACCAATATTGGCATGGCGAAAGCGACCATGTCGGTGGATATCGGCCTTTCCGCAACCGCATTCGGCCTCGGGGCCGGGTTGTTTTTTCTCACCTACGCAGTGCTGGAGATCCCCAGTAACCTGTTTCTCACCCGGATTGGCGCACGGCGCTGGATAGCTCGCATCATGATTACCTGGGGCATCCTCTCCTGCGGTATGGCGTTTGTCACCGGGCCTACGTCCTTTTACGTGATGCGCCTTCTGCTCGGCGCCGCCGAAGCGGGACTCTATCCGGGCATTATTTACTACCTCACCCTCTGGTTTGGCCGCGAAGAGCGCGCAAAAGCCACCGGCCTGTTCCTGCTGGGGGTCTGTCTGGCCAATATTATCGGCGCGCCGCTGGGCGGATTGTTATTAAGCCTTGATGGCATGTCCGGCTGGCACGGCTGGCAGTGGATGTTCTTTATCGAAGGGCTGCCTGCGATAGCGCTGGCGTTCGTCGTCTGGCGCAGACTGCCGGATAAACCAGCCGACGCCCGCTGGCTGGACAGCGACGATGTGCAAGCCATTAACGCGGTACTGGCGAAAGAAGCCGAGGAAACGCGCGATACGCCGAGCCGTTTCTCCCTGAAAACCGCGCTGTCCACCCGAGTCTTTTTGTTGCTGGTGCTGATTTACTTTACCCATCAGTTTTCGGTTTACGGCCTGAGTTATTTCCTGCCGGGGATCATCGGTAGCTGGGGCCAGCTTACTCCGCTGCAGGTTGGTCTGCTGACCGCCATCCCGTGGATTGCCGCCGCCGCGGGTGGGATCCTGCTGCCGCGATTCGCCCGCACGGAACAGCGTTCCCGCAGCATGCTGATGGCCGGATATCTGGTCATGGCGACCGGCATGGCGATTGGCGCCATTGCCGGCCACGGTGTGGCGCTGCTTGGCTTCTCGCTGGCCGCTTTCATGTTCTTCGCTATGCAATCCATCATCTTTAACTGGCTCCCGTCCATCATGAGCGGGCATATGCTGGCGGGCAGCTTCGGCCTGCTCAACTGCCTCGGGCTGTGCGGGGGCTTTCTCGGGCCGTTTATTCTCGGCGCGTTTGAGGACCGCACCGGTGCGGCAACGTCCGGCTTATGGTTCGCTGTCGCGCTACTGATTATCGGCGCGCTGGTGTCCCTGTTTCTCAAAAGTTCCTCATCCCCAGGCTCCGTATCGGCGAAACAGGCCCACGGCGAAAAAGTGTAATCAGGAGGCCATTATGCGCATTGAAGTGTTACTGGATTTAAAAACCCGACTCGGCGAAAGCCCGGTCTGGGATGTCGAACAGCAGCGTCTTTGGTGGGTGGACAGCCTCGACGGGCGCCTGTTCGCCTGCAACGCGCAGGGCGGCGCGATCAAGAGCTGGGACGTGCGACAGAAAATTGGCTCTTTCGCCCTGCGCCAGAGCGGCGAAGGCGCGGTGGTGGCGCTGCAGAATGGCGTTCATCTGCTCGACTTCGCCAGCGGCGAGCTGACGCTGTTGCACCATCCGGAAGCGGACCGACCCTTTAACCGGCTCAACGACGGCAAAGTCGATCGTCAGGGACGCTTTCTGTTCGGGTCAATGGATATGCGCGAAGAGGAACCGAGCGGCGCGCTATATCGCCTGGACCCCGATCTGTCCCTGCACGTGCTGAAGAAAGACATTATCGTCTCTAACGCCCCCTGCTGGAGCCCCTCCGGCGAGACCTTCTATTTTGCCGATACCTGGACGGGCGAAATCTGCGCCTGGGACTACAACACCGCGACCGGCGATCTTTCCGGCGAACGGGTCTTTTGCCATGTCGATCGCAGCGAAGGCGGCGCGGCGGACGGCGCCACCGTGGACAGCGAAGGCTATCTGTGGAACGCGCTGGTCTACGCGGGCAAGCTGGTGCGCTATACCCCGGAGGGCAAGGTCGATCGCATCATTGAGATGCCGGTGAAAAAAGTGACCAGCGTGATGTTCGGCGGCGAAAACCTTGATGTGCTGTACGTCACCTCCATGGCGCAGCCGCCCCTGCCGCGCTTCCCGGAAGATAATCAGCTGCGCGGCAGCCTGTTCGCCATTTACGACCTGGGCGTGACCGGCGTAGCGGAACGGCGCTTCGCCGGCTAAACGAACCACCGGCTCGCCGCGATAACAATAATACCCGGCGAACTGACTCTGACCCTGACACCAGGCGGCGCGCATCATGCTGTCGCGACGCCGCGGAGTAAACACGACTATGACAACAATCAATCACACACCTGCCGGCGAACAACGTGGCAAAAAGCGGCTGATACATCGCTTCTCCTGGGTTTCGCTACTGGTTTGCTGGCTAATCTGGGTGCTTAACGCCTACGATCGCGAGATGATCCTGCGCCTTGGCCCGGTCATCTCTAAGGAGTTCTCGCTCTCGCCGGAACAGTGGGGCAATATCGTCGCCCTGATCATGGTAGCCCTTGCGGTGCTGGATATTCCCGGCTCCATCTGGAGCGATCGCTACGGGTCTGGCTGGAAACGAGCGCGCTTTCAGGTACCGCTGGTGCTGGGCTATACCGCGCTGTCTTTTATTTCCGGGATTAAAGCGATCAGCCACGGGCTGACGGCCTTTGTGCTGCTGCGCGTGGGCGTCAACCTTGGGGCCGGCTGGGGCGAACCCGTCGGCGTCAGCAACACCGCGGAGTGGTGGCCGAAAGAGAAGCGCGGTTTTGCGCTGGGGGTGCATCATACCGGCTATCCGATTGGCGCGCTGCTGAGCGGCGTGGTGGCAAGCCTGGTGCTTGCCACGTTTGGCGAAGGCAGCTGGCGCTACTGCTTCCTGCTGGCGCTGCTCGTCGCCATCCCGCTAATGATCTTCTGGGCAAAATATTCTACCGCCGACCGCATCAACACGCTTTATCAGCATATCGACAGCCAGGGGTTGACGCGCCCGGCGACGCAGGAAAGCAGCCATGTCGCCAAAGGCGAAGGGATGAAGACCTTTTTACGCACCCTGCGCAACCGCAATATTTCGCTGACGGCGGGCAATACCCTGCTGACGCAAATCGTCTATATGGGCATTAACGTTGTACTGCCCCCGTATCTTTATCACGTCTCCGGCCTGTCGCTGGCGGCGTCCGCCGGGCTGAGTATTATCTTCACGCTTACCGGTACCCTGGGTCAGGTAATCTGGCCCTGGCTGTCGGATAGCTTTGGCCGTAAACGAACCCTGATCGTCTGCGGTCTGTGGATGAGTATCGGCATTGCGCTGTTCTATTTCGCCACCAATATGCCGCGCCTTATCGCCATTCAGCTATTTTTTGGCCTGGTGGCCAACGCCGTGTGGCCTATCTACTACGCCATGGCGTCGGACTCCGCCGAAGAACGCGCCACCTCTACCGCTAACGGAATTATCACCACGGCGATGTTTATCGGCGGCGGCATTTCGCCATTGCTTATGGGCTGGCTCATTCAGTTTGGCGGCGGCTGGGAAAATCCAGCGGGTTATATCTACGCCTTCTTTACCATGGCGGGATGTGCGCTGCTGGGGATGTTATTACAGCTCATGACCACCGATAAAACGCCGCGCAAAGCGCATTAACGCAGGAGAACGTATGAAGATTGTTATCGCGCTGGATTCGTTTAAAGGTAGCTGTAGCGCGCAGGCCGCTTGCGCAGCGGTAGCCCAGGGATTGCGCCGGGTTGACCAGACGCTGGAGCTGGTCGAAATGCCCGTGTCCGACGGCGGAGAGGGACTGCTGTCGACTCTGGCGGATAGTCCGTTGCTTAAGGGGGCGGTGTGGCAACAGCAGCGCTGTACCTCGCCTTACGGTCTCTCCGTGCAGGCGGATTTCCTGATCCTGCCCGGCGAGCGGGCCATTATCGAGATGGCGCAAAGCTGTGGGCTCGAACTCACGCCGCCAGCGCAGCGGGATGTGCGTCAGGCCAGCAGCTACGGGCTGGGCGAACAGGTAAAGGCGGCGCTGGACGCCGGGTGTCGGCACTTGATTATCGGCCTGGGCGGCAGCGCGACCAACGATGGCGGCATCGGTTTTGCCCAGGCGCTCGGCGCACGATTCTGGCGTAAGGACGGCACCCTGCTGCCGGCTCCCGCGGCAGGTCAGGACCTGGCGCATATTCAGCGCATCGATTTGAGCGGTCTGGACCCGCGTCTACAGCAAAGCGAAATACAGGCCTCCTGCGATGTCACTAACCCTCTGCTTGGCGAGCATGGCGCCACCTGGGTGTATGGCGCGCAGAAAGGCGCGGACGAGGCGGCGCTCTGCGAACTGGAGGCGGGAATGGCGCATTATAGCCAGCTGCTTACGCAAACCCTCGGATTCGACGTCAGCGGACGGCCCGGCGCCGGGGCCGCGGGCGGTATGGGGGCTGCGCTTATCGCCTATACCGGCGCCACGCTGCGTCCGGGCATTGACCTGGTGCTGGAGCTGCTTAACGCCGACGACCATCTTCGCGATGCCGCGCTGACGATCGTGGGTGAAGGCTGGCTCGATCGGCAGAGCGCCTTTGGTAAGGCCCCGGTGGGCGTGGCAGGCAAAGCCGCACGCCATGGCGTGCCGGTTGTGGCCCTTTGCGGCGGGCGTGATGAGAGCAGCCGGCAATTATATCAACACCATATTGACGCAATGTGGTCTATTTGCCAGCGCCCTATGGCGCTGGCAGAGTCGATGAACACATGCGAACCGCTCCTCGCCGACGCCGCGGAGAATGTTCTACGAACCTTTCTGAGCGGGTGGCGCGGAGAGGCACATAAGCGGATAACTGTATGATTATTACAACAGCGCTGGCTAATGAAATTGTCGCCCGGGCAATGGCGATAATTCATCATAACGTGAATGTGATTGACCATCATGGACAGATCATTGCCTCAGGTGAACGGCATCGTATCGGCGAACAGCATGAAGTCGCCCGGGAGGTAATACGCACCGGGAAACGCATTTGTATTAACAACGCCGCGGAAGCCGCGCGTTTTCACAACGTGCATCCTGGTATTAATCATCCCATTATCTATGACGATCGCGTGGTGATGGTGGTAGGCATCAGCGGCGATCCCGCGGCGATAAGCCGCTATGCTGAACTGGCGGTGCTCACCGCCGAACTGCTGGTCCGCCAGGCCATAGAGATGCGGGAAACCAACTGGCGGCAACGTCTGCGTGACACCTTGTTTTGTCAGTATCTGGAACAAGGGGCTACGCCCGCCGGGCAAGAAGCGCTTCATCGCCTGCTGGAACTTGGTTTCGATTTTGATACACCGCGGGTTCCGGTCGTAGTGACCGTGCAGGTCGAACAGCATCAGTTAAGCGACATACTGAGTACGCTGTTGCGGGAATTCTCGCAGCTCTCCGGCGTAAGTGACGTTATTTTGCTGGGCAGCCATGAAATATTGATCCTCAACGCGCTAAGCGAAGCCCAGGAAACCCTGCTGCGGGGCATTGAGTTTGTACTGAGTAATCAGATAAGCCATTACCATATCGGGATTGGCGTGCAGGCGGACAGCGCCCCGGACATTCGCGAGGCCATTCGGTTCGCCCGCTCGGTGATCGAAGTGGGTAGCAAAGTGCAGCCGCAGCGGCAGATCTACTACTTTCGCGAAATGGCAATGCTCTGCCTGTTCAGGGTGCTGGAAGACAGCTATATGGTCAATTTTTTTATCAATAACGTACGCCAGCTGCTTGAGCATGATTCCGGCGAAGTGCTGCTGGATACCCTGAGCAGCTTTATTGCCAATAATGCCGAACCGGGCAAAACGTCGCTGCTGTTGGGGATTCATCGTAATACGCTCACCTATCGGCTGCAGCAAATTAAAAAGCATATACAGCTCGATCCGATGGTCTTCACCGACCTGACGCAGCTGGCGGTGTCGGTACACTGTTATCGCCGGCTGAATCCGCGCCAGAGCGAATGGATTGATAGCTTAAGCTAACGTACGGTAGATTCGAATTGATGCCCCATCCGCCAGGATAAGTGGCCACCATGGCCACTTCTTTCCTGGCGTGGGTAGGAAACTACGCTTTTGACGACGGCGACAGCCACTGATATACCGCAGACAAATCCTCTCCGGCATATCCCGCGTCCGCCGCCTGCTGCCACAGTTCGGCGATGTTTTCCAGCCCCGGCATGGTGTGCGGCTCGGCCAGGGAAAGCGCCAGCCGGGCATCTTTCAGGGCATGCGCCAGCTGCATCTGCGGGGTAAACTGCTCGCTGGCGATGGCGTCCAGTTTCACTTTGACATAGGGCGCCGCCAGCGGGCCGCCTTCCAGGGCGCTCCACAGCTGGTCGGGGGTGAAGCCCAGCGTCTTCGCCAGCTGGGCGCTCTCCGCGATGCCCTGCATCATCGAAATCAGCCAGGCATTGAGGACCAGCTTCATTTTCTGGCTGTTGCCCGCCTCGCCAAACCACTGCGTCCCGCGGGAGATAGCCGCAAACACCGATTCGGCAGCGGCGCCCTTTTCCCTATCTCCGCTGGCGAGCACCAGGATCTGTGCCTTCTCCGCTGGGGCTTTGGTCCCCGACACCGGGGCATCGATATAGGTCATCGCTGGCTGAAGTTCCCGCAACAACGCGATGGCCTGCCGGGTCTCCGGCAGGCCAATGGTGCCCATCTGGCAATAGATCGCCTGCGGCTGACAGGCGGGCGCGATTTGCGCCAGTACCTCAAGGGTGGCCTCGCCGTCGGCGAGCATACTGATGATCACCTCGGCATCGGCCACCGCCTGCTGCGGCGTGGCGTGCAGAGATAACCCATGCGCCTGTAAATCTTCGCCGCGGGCTGGCGAACGGTTCCAGCCGGCAACGGTAAAGCCGTTTTTCAGCAGGTTACTGGCAAAAGCGTGTCCCATGGCGCCGAGTCCCAGCACCGCGACCTTTGGTAATGTACTCATCTTGTCTGTCCTGATTCGCGTCTTAATAAAAGCGGACCTCTACTATCGCATCTCTGGCACGGATGTCAGTAGCAATAACGGGCATGAAAAGTGACACTGTCACTGATGTTCTCAAGGCTGACGAAGCCATTCCAGTAAGCGGCGCATCGCTGGCGACAGGCTGGCGTCATCCTGGTAGCACAGGCACAAACGGCGCTGCGCCCAGCGGTCCTGTAACCCGATGACGGCAAACGAATAACGCTGCCGGTAACGCTCGGCAATAACGCGCGGCAGGATCGCCCCGCCGGCGCCGTGCGCCACCATCTCGCAAAGCCCTGCAAAATGGCTCATCCTGACCCGAACGTTTAGCGCCTGGCCGAGTTCAGCTGCGTGCTGTTCGATATGCTGCTGTAGCGCACTGGTCTGATAGAGGGCGACCAACGGCTCGTTGAGCACCGCCGCAAACGCCACTTCCTCTTTTTCGGCCAGAGGGCGAGCTGGTGGCACGATCAGCACCAGCGGGTCGTCAGCGACGGGATCGAGGCGCAGCGGCCCGGGGTCGACCGCATCGGACACCACTCCGGCCTGCGCCACGCCCGCCAGGATACAGCTGACGATATCCGCGCTGGTGCGTTCTTCGGTTTCGATCTGCACCGCCGGGTGCGCTGCCATCCAGGCGGCGAGCTTCCCCGGCAGAAAGGCCGACATCGCCGAGGTGTTGGCGAACAGGCGCAGCGTCCCCCGCTGACCGCAGGCGAAGGCGTGCATCGCCTGGCGCAGACGCTGCTGCTGCGCAAGAAGCGGGCGGGCATGGCGCGCCAGTACCTCCCCGGCCTCTGTCATCGTCACCCCGCGGGCATGACGGTGCAACAGCGGCACGCCGATCTCGGCCTCCATCTTGCGCAGCCTCTCACTGGCGGACGCCAGGGCCAGATGGGCATTCGCCGCTCCGCCGGTGATACTACCGGTATCCACGATGGCGATAAATAGCCGCAGATCGGCCAGATCCAGTCGCATCAGGCCCTCCTTTCCCTTCGGTTTTTCCGTAGTCTATGGCCAACATACCGCATTGTGGCCCTCACGACCAGCTGTTTCAATGCCCCTTTCTACCCTGAAAAGTGAGCCATAATGTTCGATTTACACACGATCTCTTTCCTGTTGATCTTTATTGCCGCCGGGCTGGTCAAAGGGGTGACCGGCATGGGATTGCCCACCGTGGCGATGGGCCTGCTTGGCCTGCTGATGCCGCCGCAGGCCGCAGCGGCGCTGCTGGTCCTCCCCTCGCTGCTCACCAATCTCTGGCAGTTACTGGCAGGCCCGGCGCTGGCGCAGATTGTACGCCGTCTCTGGCTTATGATGACCGGGATTATTATTGGCACGTTGGCCGGGTCCTCACTGCTGATCGGCCTCAATCCTCGGTGGTCGGCGCTGGCGCTTGGCGCCGCATTGATAGTCTATGCCGGGTATGCGCTCTGCAGTCCGGTGTTTCAGGTTTCCGGCCGCGTGGAGAAGTGGCTGTCGCCGCTCATGGGCGGGCTGACCGGCGTTATCACCGGGGCGACCGGGGTATTTGTTATTCCGGCCGTTCCCTGGCTACAGGCGCTGGGCTTTCGTCGCGACGAGCTGGTGCAGGCCCTGGGGTTGTCGTTCACCCTTTCCACTCTGGCGTTGGCGGCTGGCCTCGCCCTGCACGATGGCTGGCATGATGATGCATGGCTATTGTCGGCGCTGGCGCTGTTGCCGGCGCTGCTCGGCATGTGGCTGGGACAGCGGATCCGCTCGCGTCTCAGCCCGCAGCGCTTTCGTCAGGGCTTTCTGTTGTTCCTGCTGGCGCTGGGGATAGAGCTGATCGCCCGGGGATGGCTGGTCTGAATCCTCTAGCGGCGGGTAATGTGCTTCACATTGTACTTACTGGTGTTCTGGTAGATCTCTGAGAAATCGACGATCGCCCGGTTCTGGGCGTAGCTGATCGACTGCACCCGCAGCAGGAGGCTGTTTGGCGCCACCTGCAGCAGCTCCGCCTGCTCACGGGTCGCCAGCACCGGGGTATAGCTGCGGTGGCTCTCGATGATGGTGATATGGCACTCTTTTTTGAAATAGTTGAACTTAGACTGCTCGAGGTTACCCACGCTGAGCCAGGGGAAGGTGGCGAAGGGGATATAGCTGTTTTCCACCAGGATTGGGACCTCATCGATCAGCCGCAGCCGTCTGACGTAATACACTTTCTCCCCCGGCTGGATCTTTAACTGCTGGGCAATGGCTGGCGGGGCATCAAGCAGCGTAAATTCAATAACTTTGTTACGGTAGTTGGTGACGCCCACCACCTGCATCTGGTAGTTAAAGCCCTCCAGTTCCCCGCCATGATAGTTACTTTTACGCACAATGCAGGTTCCGCTGCCGTGCCGCCGCGCGATCAGCTTTTCTTCCTCCAGTAGCGCCAGCGCTTTGCGCAGCGTCATCACCGAGACCTTCAGCTCCGCGGCGAGCGCTTTTTCGCTGGGCAGCATATCGCCGACGGCATAGTCGTCGCTGTTGATGCGGGCCTTCAGTTCAGTGGCAATCTTTTTATAAATCACTTTTAGATGTCTCGATGGAGTGGCGCCAGTCAACGGTAACCATGAATAACTTCATGTAATTAGATGATTATTTTTATCTTGCAGCGAAAAAATCAACAATGACACATCTATAAATCACGCCATATTTATATATCTGTCCAGCAACAATATATATGACTTTCGTCACAGATGGCCCTTTTCCTGCTCGGGATCCCGGTGGTCTGCTCCTAGTCTGATAAGCCTATTCATCAGGTGATGACAGCGGTCTGCAAAGACGAGAGGACAACCATGATTGGAGTGAAAAAGCTTCAGGATTTTTCCAAGGCGATGATCGGGCCGGTGCTGTATCTGCCAGCTATCGGCCTGTTGATCGCCCTGTTCAGCATGACGACCAACCGGCTGTGGGTGGATGAAAGCAGCGGGCTCTACCTGATGGGGAAATTTGTCTCCAGTATGCTCTGGGCGCTGATGAACCATCTAGGGTTTCTGTTCTGCCTTGGGCTGGCCAGCGGTCTGGCGAAAACCCGCAAGGCCGAAGCGGCCTTCGTGGCGGCCATGACCTGGCTGATGTACCTGGCGGCGAATAATAGCTGGCTAACCCTCACCCATCGCCTGGCGACCGGAGCCACCAACGCGCAACTGTACGGCAGCGGACAAACCTTTATCTTCGGTTTTCAGGTTATCGATATGGGCGTATTCCTTGGGATTATCCTTGGCTGCGCTGTCGCCTTTGTCCATAATCGCGTGGTTGGGATTGAGTTTCGCGGCGCGCTGTCGATCTACGGCAACAGTAAGCTGGTGCTGATCGTGATGCTGCCGCTGGTTGGCGTGTTCGCCATCGCCACCGTCTATCTCTGGCCGGTAGTGGAGCTGGGCATCTCGGCGCTGACCGGCTTTATGAAATCCTTTGGCGCCATCGGGGTCTTCCTGTACGGCTTTCTCAACCGGTTCCTGATCCCCACCGGGCTGCATCATCTGATCTGGTCGCCGTTCGTTTTTACCTCTATCGGCGGTCAGCTGCTGATCGATGGTCAGACCGTCATTGGCGCTAAGCCTATTTTCCTGGCCGAAATCGCCCGCCACCCCGTTGACGCGCTCAGTGATTCCGCCCGTTTCCTCACCTATGGGATGGTGAAGATTTTTGGCACCGCCGGCATGGCGCTCGCCTTCTACCGTACGGCGAAACCGGAGAATAAGCAGCGGTTGAAAGTCACGCTGATCCCCTTGATTGTTACCTCCGTCCTGGTGGGGATCACCGAACCTTTTGAGTTTCTCTTTATCTTCACCGCCCCATTGCTGTGGCTTATCTACTCCCTGCTGGACGGTTTTTTCCAGATGCTGGCCTGGCTGCTTCACGTCAGGGTCTGCGCCACTAACGGTCTCATCGATTTCGTCGTCTATAACCTCCCGGCGGGAGTCAGCGCGACGCGCTGGCCGGTGTTTGTCGCCCTCGGTCTGCTGGAAACCGCGACCATGTACCTGGTCGGCACCTTCTGTATTACCCGTCTGCGGCTGCTCACCCCGGGCCGAGAAACCGCAGCCGAAGATGAGCATTCGCAACAGGCTAATAGCGAGCATCCGGATAAAGGCGCGCTGGTGATTGCCGGGCTGGGAGGGAAAGAGAATGTCTGTGCGGTGGGCAACTGTTTTACCCGTCTGCGGGTTGATGTGCGGGACCCCGCCCTTATCCAGCAGACGCTGTTGAAAGAGAGCGGCGGGAGCAGCGTGCTGATTAAAGGAAACCATGTCCAGGTTATCTATGGCCTGGGAGTTAACAAAATTCGAACGGCGGTCAACGCCAGTCTGGGTGTTATTGAATAACGAGGTGGTAAATGAAAGATAATTTTGTGGTCACCATTGCCGGCGGCGGCAGTACTTATACCCCTGGGATTGTGATGATGTTACTGGAAAATATGTCGCGCTTTCCCCTGCGGGAGATCCGTCTGTATGACAACCATCACCAGCGTCAGAAGACTATCGGCGACGCCTGCGCCATCCTGGTGGCTGAACGCTTCCCACAGGTGAAGTTCAGCTATACCACCGATCCGCAGGCGGCCTTTACCGACGTCGATTTCGTGATGGCGCATATTCGCGTTGGCCTGTATGAGATGCGGGAAAAGGATGAAAAGATCCCGCTGAAATATGGCGTGCCGGGCCAGGAGACCTGTGGTCCGGGTGGGATTGCCTACGGTATGCGCTCGATTGCCGGGGTGCTGGAGCTGGTCGATTATATGCAGCAGTACGCACCAGGGGCCTGGATGCTCAACTACTCCAACCCGGCGGCTATCGTCGCGGAAGCGACCCGTCGCCTGCGGCCCGACGCGCGCATCATCAACATTTGCGATATGCCGGTGGCTATCGAGGGTCTGTTCGCCGACATCCTCGGCCTGCCGTCGCGCAAAGCGCTGAACGTTCGTTACTATGGCCTGAACCACTTCGGCTGGTGGACCAGCATCACCGATAAAGCCGGTAACGATTTGATGCCGGCGCTGAAGCGTCACGTGGCGGAGCAGGGATACAGCAGCCCAAAAGAAGACTTTCAGCATAAGGCGCCGAGTTGGATCGAGACCTTTAAAAAGGTGAAGGATGTGTTTGCCCTCGATCCGACGACGCTGCCTAACACCTATCTGAAATACTATCTCTACCCCGACTATGAAGTGGCGCATTCCGACCCGGAGTTTACGCGGGCCAACGAGGTGATGGCCGGGCGCGAAAAAGAGGTCTTTGATATGGCCCGGGAGATCACCCGTCGCGGCACGGCGGAAGGCGCGCATTTCCATGCCGGGGCCCATGCCACCTTTATCGTCGACCTCGCCTGCGCCATCGCCTTTAACACCCAGGAGCGGATGCTGTTGATCGTCGAGAACAACGGAGCCATCGCCAACTTCGATGAGACGGCGATGGTGGAAGTCCCCTGCCTGGTGGGCGTTAACGGTCCGGAACCGCTGGCGATGGGGAAAATCCCGTCATTCCAGAAAGGGTTGATGGAGCAGCAGGTGGCAGTTGAGAAACTGGTGGTTGACGCCTGGATTGAGGGCAGTTACCAGAAACTGTGGCAGGCCATCGCCCTGTCGAAAACGGTGCCCAGCGCTTCGGTGGCGAAAGCCATCCTCGATGAACTGATCGTCGCCAACGAAGGCTACTGGCCCGCACTGCACTGATCTTTTTCGTGATGGGTAAGATGCAGAGAATCCACCTTCTCTGCATTTTTACCCGGTGTTTCCCCCGGTGATGCATTCATCCTTAACCTCCTCCCCCGTGGGCAAAGCGAACCGCTCATTTCCCCCTTCAGACCGGAGGTAAAAGGCCTCTATCTTCATTTTGCCCCGATCGTGACAATGAAATATAAATTCTATTCTTCAATATTATGGCGTAAAAATGTGATCTGCGTAGTATTCTTCGATTTACATTAACCCACTGAAAACAACATCGTTATTACCTCACTGTAAATTTAACCTGCTTTTCATGGGGATATACTCCCTTTAGCCTTTGTGATTGGCTTCATGCATTTACCATTCTGCAACACTGATTTGAAATTAAATTTTCATAATGTGATCTTGTTGCATGTTCATTCCATTTCTTTGTGCCATATTCTTACCACGGTAAATCGCCGGAGCGACAGCAACGTGCCACACCAGAGCGCTGTTCATCGGCAAATGTCGTCGCGACTGACGCACTAAAGACCGCTAACCCGCAAAGGAGAACGGATATCGACTACATCCATGTCAACACCAAGCCGTAAACCTCTTTGACCGCCATTGCTTAGCGTACCCTGCCTTGTGCTGAGCAATTACACAAAGAAGAAAATCATTTAATTCAGTTAGATACGACAACACAGGCGTGATAAATCCTGACTGGGGAGATGTATTTTTATCTTGTGTCGTTCAACAAAATAAAGGGACTACCATGTCATTTATAACAAACCTGAACCAGCAACAGAGAAAACGACTTCATCAGATCACCTTAGTGGCCACCTTCGGCGGCCTGCTTTTCGGTTACGACACCGGCGTTATCAACGGCGCCTTTTCCTCACTGAAGCAGTACATGGCGCTGACCCCAACCACCGAAGGGCTGGTAATGAGCGTTCTGCTGGTCGGCGCCGCGCTGGGCAGCGTGTTTGGCGGCAAATTTGCCGATTACTTCGGCCGGCGTAAATATTTACTCTTTCTCTCCTTTGTTTTTCTCATCGGCGCGTTGCTTTCCGCCGCGGCCCCCGATATCACTACCCTGCTGATTGCCCGCGCCCTGCTGGGCTATGCCGTCGGCGGCGCTTCGGTCACCGCCCCCACGTTTATTTCAGAAGTGGCGCCTACCGAGATGCGCGGCAAGCTGACCGGCCTGAATGAAGTCGCCATCGTCATTGGCCAGCTGGCGGCGTTTGCCATCAACGCGATCATTGGCATCATCTGGGGCCATCTGCCGGACGTCTGGCGCTATATGCTGCTGGTACAAGCGATTCCGGCCATCTGCCTGTTCGTTGGCATGTGGCGCGCGCCGGAAAGCCCGCGCTGGCTGATCAGCAAAAATCGTCATGATGAAGCGCTGCATATCCTCAAACAAATCCGCCCGGCGGAACGCGCGCAGAAGGAGTACGATGACATCTCTACCCTGATCAAAATTGAAGCTGGTAATAAGTACAGCGCCCAGAGCACCTTTGCGACGATCGTCAAAACACCCTGGATCCTCAAAATTTTGCTGGTCGGCATTACCTGGGCCGCACTGCAGCAAACCACCGGCGTTAACGTCATTATGTATTACGGTACGGAAATCCTGAGTGCCGCCGGTTTCTCAGAGCGTACTTCGCTGATCTGCAACGTGCTGAACGGTGTTTTCTCCGTGGGCGGTATGCTGATCGGGGTGCTGTTCCTTGTCGACCGCTTCAAACGTAAGACAATCATCATCTACGGTTTCGCCATTATGGCAACCCTGCATCTGATTATCGCCGCTGTCGATTACACCCTGGTGGGTGACCTGAAAGCTACCGCCATCTGGCTGCTGGGCGCGCTGTTCGTCGGCGTGATGCAGGGCTCCATGGGCTTTATTACCTGGGTGGTATTAGCCGAACTGTTCCCGCTGAAATTCCGCGGACTGTCGATGGGGATCTCGGTATTTTTCATGTGGATCATGAACGCGGTGGTCAGCTATCTGTTCCCGCTGCTGCAGGCAAAACTGGGCCTTGGGCCAGTCTTCTTTATCTTCGCCGCCATTAACTATTTAGCCATTCTTTTCGTGGTCTTTGCCCTGCCCGAGACCTCCAATAAATCGCTTGAGCAGTTAGAAGCAGAGCTGTCAGCAAACCATGAAGATAAAAAATCCACTCGTCTCACCAGGGAGGTTGGTTATGATCGATAACATCACGCTGGATAATCTGCATATTGGCTGCAAAGCCAGTAATAAAGCGGAAGTCATCGCCATGATCGGCGCGGAGTTTAAAGCCAAAGGCTATGTCAATCAGGAATGTGTCCACTTTCTGCTGGAGCGTGAACATCAGGTCTCGACCTTTTTAGGCAATGGCATCACCCTGCCGCATTTGCCGAAATCCGCGACGGATATCATCCTTAAAACCGGGATTGAGATCTATCAGTTTCCTGATGGCGTAATCTGGGATCGGAGCAATGTAATGTTTATTGCCATCGGCGTGATCGCGAAAGAGAAAGAGCATATTGACGTACTCAAGGAAATTGCCTCGATATTTAGCGATGAGCTGATCGCTAATGCACTGTCATTAATCTCTGACAAACATGATTTCCTGAAAATTCTGCAGCATAACGCCTTGCCCCATTAAGTATGACACCGACCGGAGCTCTGGCCCCGGTCGGATTTTCACCCCTCGCCCAGCAAACATGGCGAATAATCTGATTCTCCCCGTTATAACCTCAATGGCAATAATAACCAGAGAAACCAACGTATTGCTACTTGCTTGAAGTACGCACGTTACCGCAGGTATCTCATAACCAAAATCCCATTAAAACAATGATTTAAATATTCTCCAGGGCTACTGTTCCTCAGGTTTATTGCTCGCGCTGTTAGCACCGTACGCCAGTGATTCCTGCGGTATTCCATTAGTTTTGATTTATATCAATACCTGTTCGATCGTTAAAATGCATTTTACAGCGCGATTATTTTAGCAGGGTGAATACGACATTGGTTTTACGATTGGGATATTTATTTAGCCGACCCGCAAGTCTATGGGGATGGCTGATGTGTAATGCGTTTAACGGTATTGCGATTGTCCTCTGCTTTCGTGGCATAAGCATCGTCACCGGTTTCAGCGAGGCGATCTGGCAGGTCATCATCACGCTGGCTATTATCATATCGACCTGGTACAGCGCTAACTATTTTGCTGCGCTGGAAGCTCGACGCGATAAACGACGCTATCTGCTGCTGGCCTGGGTGGTCATGACCATTCTGTTGAATTTTATTCACCTTGGCGGTGGTTAACGCCATTTATTAAAGGATCATACCATGACGCTGGCGATGCTGTTGGTGCTTATCAGCCACCATAAAGGGCTGACGCTCTTGCTGATCGTAATTATTGCGCTGCTGTCTATTGCGCTCACTCCGCTGGTCAAAAAACTGTTGAGTCACCTTCACGATCGTCCCTGAATTTTCTTTTATGACCGCCTACAGGGGGCCTTCTCTTCGTCATCTCCGTTTATCCCGTCACCCGCTCCCCCAGCATACAGTTTGTGGCAACGCCAGAAAAAGAAATGAGAACCATTATCATAAAAGCTGTGCTAACGTGTCAGCCCAACAATAACGCCAGAAGCAACAAAACAGGGGGACAGACGAGGTGAAGTTGAGTTCAGGGAGCATCACAACAGGTCGTACGAGCGGGCTGCTGACGCTGGCGATTGGCGCACTCTTCTACAGCAGCGGCAGTATTGCCCGGCCGGATCTTCAGCCGCTGGGGCCGAACATTGCGGATAAAGGGTCGGCTTTTTACCACTTTACGCAACGCCAGTATGACTCTGCCGATGGCGAACGTCACTACCGGGTATGGACCGCAGTGCCGGACAAAACCCCGCCCGCCGCCGGCTATCCGGTACTGTATATGTTGGATGGCAACGCGGTGATGGATAAACTCGACGACGCGTTTCTGCAGCAGCTCTTCGCCGGCTCCCCGCCGGTGATCGTCGCTATCGGCTACCAGACCGCGCTGCCCTTTGATACCGCAGCCCGCGCCTGGGATTACACCCCACCGCTAAAGACGCATGAGCCTCGCGCCGGGAAACCCGCGCTACCGCCGCGTAAAACCGGCGGCAATGATGTTTTTCGCCAGCTGCTGACCGAAACGATGGTTCCCCAGACGGAAGCTAACCTGAAAATAGATCCCCACCAGCGCGCTATCTGGGGCCACTCCTACGGCGGATTGTTTGTGCTCGACGCGTGGAGGAAGGCTTCGCTGTTCGGGATCTACTATTCCGCCAGCCCGTCGCTAGGTCAGGCCCTGCAATCGCCTTTGCAGGCAAGCCAAAGTCTTGATGCCGTCCGCTTTCGCGGGAAATCGCTGTACCTACTCGAGGGTGACGGTAAAGCCCGTGGAGAGCCGTCCGGGCACGAGGCCTCGCTTGAGGTGTTGCGTCAAACCCAACAGCAGCTTGCCAGTAAAGGGTTGACCGTAGCCTTCTGGCGCTACCCCGGCCTGACGCACGGTCAGATGTTCGAGGTCTCGCTGCGCTCGGCGCTGCTGCATCTTTCCGGGCAGGCAGCGCTTGCGCATCAGTAACGCCCTTACGCCCACCAGCGGAGGGTGGGCGCATCAGCGCCGATCGGGCAGGTGTTTGATATCGACCGGCTCGCCGAACAGAAATCCCTGCATCTCGTCACATCCCTCCTCTTCGAGGATCTGCAGTTGTCCAGCCGTTTCCACCCCCTCGGCGATAAGCGGCGTATTGATCGAATTGCCCAGCGAAATAATGGCTCGCACGAATGAGCGTACCTGAGGGTTGCTCTCCACATCTGTCATAAAGCTGCGGTCGAGTTTGATGACGTCGAAATGAAAATCGCGCAGCATGCTCAGGGAGGAGTAACCGGTGCCAAAGTCATCCAGCGCAATACTGATCCCCATTTTTTGCAGATGATGCAGAACGCTGAACGCCAGCTGTTTATTGATCACAAACGCCGTTTCGGTGACCTCAAACTCCAGCAGACTGACCGGGTAGGCGGTACGCATCAGGATCTCGCGGACTTTTTCGATAAAGCTACGATGACGCAACTGCACCGGAGAGATATTGACCGAAACTTTTCTGTTCAAACCATTTTCCAGCGATTCGTTACACACCTGCTCGAGCACCCAGTAACCTAAGGGCACGATGGCGCCGCTCTCTTCGGCGATGGGAATAAACACGTCCGGCGGGATCGTCCCCAGCTGCGGATGCTGCCAGCGCAGCAGCGCCTCGTAACCGGTGATGCTACGATCTTTGATGTTGCGGATAGCCTGATAGTGGAGCGAAAACTCCCCGGCGTGAATACCGCGCCGGATATCGGCGGCCATCATATTGCGCTGCCGCGTCTTGTCATCCATTTCACGTTCATACCAGCAAATCTTATGGTCGAGGCTGCTTTTTGCCCGATACATAGCCAGATCGGAATTGCTCAGTATCGTATTAATATCCGTGCCGTCCTCCGGGTAGACTGAGATGCCAATGCTGGCGGAGAGAACCACTTCCGTCGCGGCAAACGTCTGCTTACCGCTGAAGCAGTGCCACAGGCGCGCAGCAAAGGCATCCACTTCACCCTCATCGGAAAAAGGTTTAACGGCCACAAACTCATCGCCGCCGAAGCGGGCGACCATCTCCTCCTTCTGCAGCGTTTTGAGCACGGCGCCCGCCACGCGCTGCAGCAGCTGGTCACCAATCAGATGGCCCTGCAGATCGTTAATCTCTTTAAATTTGTCTAAATCGATCGTGAAAATGGCAAAGCGGCGGGCATCATTTCCAGTGATCAGCTTCTCCACCCGTTCAAAAAACTCCACCCGATTGGGTAAACCGGTTAACGCATCGTAGCGCGCCATCCAGGCGATGCGGTCGTTAATCGCCTTCTGTTCACTAATGTCGCGGGTAATTTTGGCAAAACCCAGCAGGGTGTTCTGCTCATCGCGGATGGTATCGATCATGACATGCGCCCAGAATCGGGACCCGTCTTTGCGATACCGCCAGCCTTCCCCTTCAAACTGCCCGCTACGCAGGGCGATTTCCAGGTTTTTTGCGGGTACACCGGAGAGTTGCTCAGCTTCGCTATAGAAGAGACCGAAGTAGCGACCGATGATCTCGTCGCTCAGGTACCCTTTTGCCCGGCGGGCGCCCTCATTCCAGCTAATGACCGTGCCGTCGGCGCTCAGCATATAGATGGCATAATCTTTAACGCTTTCAATAAAGTGGCGATAGGCAATATCCGTCAGGTGATCGTTACTCATGGTACAGCGCTCTCTGTGGCTCGGTCGTGGCAAAACGCATTAGATATAGCAGAATTACGCCTATTAAGAATACAAGGAGATAGCCTTTTGTTGGCCTCTTTCTGACCCGGACACCGCAGTAGGCGCGGCGGACGCTCTCGTTAAGCGTAGTGGACCAGGCCGTCCGAAGGAGTGATATTCCCCGCGATTTTTGCACTTAGGTCGCCCACTAATAGTTACTTTTATTGATTAAAAAGTTTGATTGAAAGAATAAATAAAAGGAGTAATGT